>Ga0209533_1000092_pt1 | contig 76318 bp, 66 predicted proteins | sample COG_04_FD_184748 | JGI IMG/M metagenome (GOLD analysis project Ga0209533, IMG submission 184748) | Pelagic Microbial community sample from North Sea - COGITO 998_met_04 (SPAdes) (version 2) | ecosystem: Environmental > Aquatic > Marine > Neritic zone/Coastal water | place: Helgoland, sampling...
TAACCAATCAGGCATATTTCTGCCTGCATTCTGGTCAGGCCAAGCGAAGTGCCCAGAAATACCATGTTTAGCTGGAAAATGCCCTGTCATTACTGCTGTTCTGCTGGGTGAACAAACACCACTAGCTACTGTAAAACGATGAAAATCAGTACCCTCTGCTGCCAAGCGATCAATATTAGGTGTTTTCACATAAGGATGCCCATGACAGCTCAAATCACCCCAGCCCCAATCATCAGCAAAAATAAAGATAATATTAGGCTTATCCTCTGCTCTAAGTTGGGTAAAACTTAGCACGCATCCTGCTATTAATAAAGTTAATTTAAACATAGGGAAACTATAGTTATTAGCAGTGATAACTCCAGCTTATTTTTCAAAAAAATCAGGCAATTGATGTCCTAGTAAAAAAGCAGCTACAGGCATTTTTTTACTACCTTCTAATTGAATATCTCCAGTAATTTTAACAGCTTGGTTGTCTACCCCGCATTGTACTGTAAAGCTCTCTTTATCTTGATCAATAATTGTACCTGCATGCTCATTAGCTCCATTCACTATTTGTACATGAGGGTAAATCTTGAGCTTCTTAAGTTGCTCTTGCTCAGATACAAAGGAAGTATAGGTACCTGGCCACGTATGGTAAGCCCTAATCATTCTGTCAATATCAAGAGCTGATTGGTTCCAATTAATTTGGCCATCTTCTCTGTTTAGCTTGCCTATATAAGTGACTTCGTTTAGGTTTTGCTCTTGAGCTGGCACATCTGCACCTAATTCATCAAACTGCGCTAGGACTTCATCTAAACAAATCGGTGATATGTCAGCTAAATCGTCATGAACTTGTTCGGCTGTAGACTCCTGATGAAGCTCTAATGCTTGTTTATAAATCATCGCTCCAGCATCTAATTCTTTGACCACATGCATGACGGTAATACCTGTCTGCTTATCTCCTGCTTTAATTGCAGCTTGTATACAGCTGGCTCCTCTGTATTTAGGCAAGAGTGACGCATGTAAATTAATACAGGCTAATGAAGGTTGCTCAATCAACTCAACAGGCAGAATTTGCCCATAAGCCATAACTACATAAACATCAGCCTTTAAGCTTTTGATTTGCTCTAGAAAATTAGAATCCTTGCAACTATGAGGTTGAAATACAGGCACTTTAGCTTGAATAGCGGCCTCTTTAATTGGCAAAGCTCTTAATTCTTGTTTTCTACCATAGCGCTTGTCTGGCTGAGTCACTAACCCAACACAATCATAATCACTATTTAATAGCCATCTAAAAGTGGGCACAGCAATATCACCAGCACCTAAAAATAAAACTTTGAGTGATTTTTTCAAAAAAGCTTATTCACTAAGCAGCTTATCAACAGAAGCTGTAATATCTCCTAACACTCTAAGCGGAGCTTGAGTAGCATTGATATCAAGTATCAAATCAGAGCTATAAAAATCTAATATAGGACGAGTTTCGGCTTCGTAAGTTTTGATGCGATGCCAAATAACTTCTGGATCAGCATCATCCATGCGATTTTCACGAATAGCACGCTTACTCATGCGCTCAACTAATTCATCACGGTTAGGGCAAGACAGGTGAATTACACCTAGCACATCTACTAAGTCCTGCATAATTTTTGCCTGCTCTACATTACGTGGAATACCATCTAAAATAAGAACTTCCTTCTCTGGGTTGTAATCTCCTTGTTTAATCCACGTCTGAATTTGATTCTTCCACAAATCTACAGTTAGATCGTCAGGAACAAGTTGCCCCTTAGAGGCATACTCAGCACTTTTCTTACCCAATGCGCTATCCTTATCTAAAGCTCTAAAAACATCTCCACACGCACAATGAAAAAAGCCAGGAAGTCCACCTAAAACTTTACCCTGAGTGCCTTTGCCTGACCCAGGAGCTCCAAAAATTAATAACGCACGATAAGGATAACTCATGTATTTAAAAGAAAATGTTGAGGTATTATATAAAGATAGGTTTCACATGCTTTTCAAGTGCTATTTACAAATAAATGACAACTATGTAAGCTCTACATCATAAAATCTACTCTCAGCAAGCCTTATTACAATAGCGTAGCAAGCTTTGAATACTATAAAAAATTAAAGTTGTGGTAATTTCCAGCCATCTTCATCAGACGTAGAGTCAGGAGCATCATCCAAAAGTGTTGGTTTAAAATCAGAATTTTCTTCTGCAGTTACGTCCTCTTCCTCATGCTCATTTTCATGCTCATCCTTTTGATTGCCTTTTTCTAGGTTATCTTCAATTTCCCGTTCTTGCTCTTTTTCCTGATCAATTTCTTCTTGAACTTCAGTTTTATTAACAGATTTAAAAGGTACAGCTGCGGGTAAGCCTGATTCTTCCTCATTTAAAGGCTCTTCTAGTATCTTTTCAATAATAGGCTTATCTCTAGCTACTGGAGGGCTTGCCTGAGGTTCAGGTTGAACACTCGAATCATCATCACCAAGACTAGCTAACAAGTCAAATGGTGAGGTGGACTCTGGTACTTGTGACTGCTCCACACTTTCATCTTCACCTAGTTGATTTTCAATATTCTCTAGTGGTTCAGGAGCTGAAGTCATAGGCTCAGGAGCTAAGGAAGCGACTACAGGCTCCTCTCGTAATGCGGGCATTTCATCTACCGATTCTTTTTTTTCTGACTCCTCAATAATCTCTTCTACTTTTTTAGATTTAACTGGAGGTGGTGCTATACGCAGCATCTCCGTCATATCAGTAAAACCTAAAGTAACCTTGAGTAAGGCGTCTTGATGCAAGGTTTTCATGCCATCATTCTGGGCAATCTCTTGTAATTTTTCTTCAGGTGCTTGAGCAGAAATAGCATTTTGTAAGGTCTCACTGGCAATCATCAACTCATGAATACCTACCCTTCCTTTATAACCCGTATAACTACAGACACTACAACCATCAGGTGCTTTGGTGGTTAAGGGGACACCTGTAAAGTCTTGGTTAAGCCCTTCATTGATAATTTTAAGGTCTTCGCCCTCAAGTGGATGCTTTTCTGCGCAGTATTTACACACTCGGCGCATCAATCGCTGTGAACAAATACAGTTCATAGTTGAACCTACTAAATAAGGCTCAACCCCCATTTCCACCAAACGAGTCACAGTAGCTGCAGCATTTTGCGTATGCAAAGTACTAAATAATAAGTGACCTGTAAGCGCCGCCTCCACGGCAATCTCAGCAGTTTCGGTATCCCTCATCTCACCCACAAGAATAATGTCTGGATCTTGACGCAAGAAGCAACGCAAAGCATCACCAAACGTTAATCCTTGTTTAGGTCTAACTTGCATCTGGGTAATCCCATCAATGGTGTATTCTACAGGATCCTCTGCTGTTTTAATACTGATTCCAGGGTTATAAATTTCTCCTAACGCAGCATAAAGACTCATTGATTTACCTGAACCTGTAGGCCCACAATGCAAAATCATACCGTAAGGACGCTTAATAGCTGCTCTATAACGCGCCAAATTTTCATCCGAAAAACCAAGTGCTGTGAGCGGAAGCGTACTCTTACTCTTATCTAACAGACGCATAACAATGCCCTCGCCATGGGTGAAAGGTGCGGTAGAAACCCTTAAATCGAGATCTAAACCTTCAGTGTTATAATCAGCGTAAATAATTCTACCATCTTGAGGGGTACGGTTATTAGAAATATCTAAATTCGCCATGATTTTAAGACGAGAAATCATGGCGCTTAAGAAAAGTTTAGGTAAAAAGAGTTCATTTTTTAGTACTCCATCAACCCTAAATCTTACATTGGCGCCTTCCTCTAGAGGGTCAATATGAATATCACTAGCACCTTGGTAGTTCGCAGATTGAATCATCTTACCTACCAAGTCGACAATTGGTGTACTTTCCTGATCTAAGTCATTAGCTGTAGCACCCGAAGTTCTGACTCTCTCTAAACGCTCTAATGTCGCAACATAATCAACCTTTCCTAAATCTGCATAACGTCTCAAAAAAGTATTGAGCACATCTTCTGTCATTAAACATAACTCTACACTTTTTCCTCCGCTCCAACTGCGAACTAAGCTTTCAATTCTATAATTAAATGGATCTACTATACCTACGCTAAAAACAGTTTCTGTCTCTCTAGCTTTGAATGGCAAACACTCGTGTAGCACACAATTTTCTTTGCTAATTTCAGAGAAAGAATCATTATCAATCTCAATATCTTCCATCGTTAGAAATGGCAGACCTAAAATAATAGAAGTGCCTTCAACAATAACAGCTTCTCCCACTTCATAAGTGGCAATGAGCCTATTTTTAAATTCCTTATAAGTACTAAGCTGTAATAGCTCTTCTTGAGAAAAGGCTGACTCAACCTCCTTGAGATGATTATTTGTTTCTAACCAATTAAATATATCTTGATAAGTATCTTGTAAACTCATGATGTAAGGGAGTAGGTGGTTAAGTCTTTATTAAAAGCTTGGTTAAGTTATTTAATATTTTCAAACATGCTAAACATAGGTAAAAACAAGGCAATAACGATAGAACCTAGAATCGAACCTACAATTAAAATCAAAATAGGCTCCATCAAACTACTAATAGTAGCAACAGTTGACCTAACATCCTCTTCATACATATTAGCCGCATTACTCAGCATATCATCAATTTGCCCAGTTTTCTCACCAGATTTTATCATATAAGTTAAATCTACTGGTATATACTTGTTTTCGTAGAAAGGTGTGGAAACAGGGTTACCTGCTTCAATTTCAGTTTTAATAGCATCACATAGCTGCTCAATTTTATAATTATCAGCAGCACGCCTACACATTTCAATGACTTCATGGATAATCACACCCGCTCCGTTCAATGTACTGTAAACACGGCAAAATCTAGCAATCGCAATTTTACGGCGTAACACTTTGACTACTGGTGCATGGTCAAAGAAATTATGGATATGCGGTCTCAACCAAGGTTTTTTACCACATAATTTAAAGAAGACAACAACACTAACAATCACAGCTATCATCTCTTTATAATATTTTTTCAAAGCCTCACTCATATCAACTAACAGTTGAGTGGGTCCAGGCAACGCATTACCTGCTGATGAAAAACTCTCAGTAAATGTGGGTATTACAAAAATAAGCATCACAATCACAGCAACTATCGTTATACTTAACATAACTACAGGGTAAGCCATTGCTCCTTTAACTTTCTTTTTTATGTTTTGTGAGTCAGCTAAAAAACTCACAGCTTCTGTTAAAGTTTTTTCAATTTCACCAGAGGCCTCTCCAGCATCAATCATGGCTATTAAAAACTCTTCAAAATTATAATCAAAAGCATGAAAAGAACCACTCAAACTTACACCTGCTTTAACATCCTCTGTAATATAAAAGATAATATCTTTAACCTTAGGGTTAGCAATCTGCTGTTCAAGAATTTCAAAAGTATCAATAAACGTTAAACCTGCTTTAGAAAACATCACTAACTGGCTAGCAATAGTCAGCTGATCTGCCAAAGGCACTTTATATCTTACTAATAATTTAAGAGGTGTTCTTTTTCGGGCAGTTTCAGCTCCAATAGTTATTCCAAATACAGTAGGCATACTGAATCATCACAATATTTATTGTAAAATATGTCAATGTAAAAGCTTATAAAAACAAGCTATCATCATGAAAAATTAAAACCAAGTGGAAAGAGCCGCCACTAAAGCCGCTGATTTTTTTACTCGGTATTGTTGAGGTAATTCAATCTTAACCTGTTTCCCTTGAGAGTTTGCAACGACCAATTTAACCTGGCTATCTCCAGGGTGACTACTTAAAATTTGCTTAAGCTTTTCTAAATCCGATTGATCATGACGTGCAATATGCAACCTTAATTCTATATCTGAATTACCTTGTAGCTTCCTTTGCTTTAATGATATCGCCTTAACTTTGTAACCTGTCAATTTACGTTGCCCAGTCCTGTCATCGACACGAACAGCCGCTTTAATTGCAATGACCGAACCTACATTAATGATACCCTCTTCAAAGGCTGGTAAATACGCCTCTTCCCACAAAACCACCTCTGCTACTCCTGTAAAATCTTCAATTTCAAGCACTCCAAACTTTTTACCCATTTTGGTAACCTTATGCTCCACATGCCTCACTAAACCTGCAAATTGAAACTTAGGAGAAATTTGGCGCATCTGATCTTTAACATACACTTCTCTGGTCGATAAATCTAAATCATCTAAATGCCCTAACTGACTATAACTATCTGGATTGATAATATTTCTATACCTATCTAATGGGTGCGCTGTTACATAATAACCTAACAGCTCTTTCTCATCCTCGAGACGCTTATCTAAATCCCACTCTTCGACCACAATATCGGTACGCGGAGCTTCAATCATCTCATCCATACCGAACAATGATGACTGCCCCTGCTCACGATCACGTTGCAAAGTATGAGCTGCATCCAGCACCTCATCCAGACGTAGCATCAAAGCTGCTCGTTTTTCACCCGTCCAATCCAGAGCTCCTGCACGAATCAAACTTTCCAAAACACGCTTATTCATGACTTTAGAGTCCAAACGGTTAGCTAAATCATCCAAGGATTCAAACAAACCATCTTTATCACGGCTCTCAATAAGGCTTCGCATCGCCTTTTCTCCTACATTTTTTATAGCAGCTAACCCATAGCGAATCGCAGGAGTCCCTCCTGGTGTAGCTGAAGGAGTAAAAAGAAGCTGACTATGATTAAGGCTCGCAGGCAATATCTCAATCCCCATACGATTCACCTCATTGACAAACACCCCTAGCTTATCAGTATTATTCAGTTCATTAGATAAAATCGCCGACATAAACTCCACAGGATGATTGGCTTTCAAATAAGCTGTCCAGTAAGAAATATGCCCATAACAAGCTGAGTGAGATTTGTTAAAACCATAACCCGCAAACATCTCAATTTTCTCAAAAATCGCATTCGCTAAATCCTCCTCGATATCATTAGTCTCCTTACAGCCTTTAACAAAATTCACTCGCTCTTGCGCCATCTTTGCTGGATCTTTTTTACCCATAGCTCGACGTAATAAATCAGCACCACCGAGTGTGTAGCCAGCGAGTAATTTTGCAGCGTTTTGCACCTGCTCTTGGTAAATCATCACCCCGTAGGTGTTACCACAAATTTCTTCTAGCAGAGGGTGCTCATATTTCACATCTTTGATGCCCTTTTTGACCTCAATCATCTGATCAATAAATTGCATTGCACCAGGACGGTACAGAGCCAATAAATCAATAATGTCATCAATCTTAGTGATTTGATATTTACGGCAAGTATCGACCATGCCTCCAGATTCTAACTGGAATACTCCCAATGTCTCACCACGATTGAGCAAATCAAAAGTGGCTTGATCATCTAGTGGCACTTGAGCTACTTCAAAATCAGGTTGATGAGCTCTAATAAATTTTTCAGCATGATGAATCACCGTCAAGTTTTTCAGCCCTAAGAAGTCCATTTTAAGCAAGCCTACATCCGTAATAGCTCCCATATCATACTGAGTCACTACCTCGCCTTCAGCACCACGGGTAAGAGGCACATGGTTGGTCAATGCCTGATCTCCAATCACCACACCAGCAGCATGCACCCCTACATTACGAGCTAAACCTTCTAACTGCTCAGCATAACGCCATAAATCTTGATACACAGAACTTCCCTCAATAGCGGTTTGCAAATCATTGCTAGCGGCATAAGCCTTCTTTAGGGTCATGCCAGGAGATGGATCTATCATCTTGGCCAAGGCATCTGCCTCACCATACGAAATATCCATCACGCGAGCCACGTCACGAATCACAGATTTAGCCCCCATCTTACCGTAAGTAATAATATGAGAGACAGATTGCTCACCATACTTTTGGCGTACATACTCAATCACTTCAACACGACGTGACTGACAAAAATCAATATCCACATCGGGTGGGCTCACCCTCTCTGGATTCAAAAACCTCTCAAACAACAAACCAAAACGCATCGGACAGATATCCGTAATACCCATAGTGTAAGCCACTAACGAGCCTGCAGCGGAACCACGTCCAGGTCCGACAGGGATATCATTATCTCGAGCCCATTGAATAAAGTCAGCGGTGATTAAGAAGTACGAGGCAAAACCTAAATCATTAATAATCTTAATTTCATAAGCTAAACGCTCTTGTAATTCCGTATTATTTTTTGCTTCCTGCTCACCATAACGCTCAGCCAAACCTTTTTGACAGACTTTGGCTAAATAGGCGTCTTTATCGCTGCCATCAGGTGTACCAAACTGCGGGTACTTCTCCGTACTTGTAGGGTCTAGTACAAGCTCTACATTAATTTTATCTGCAATCTCAAGTGTCGCATCACAAGCCTCTGGAAAATCTGCAAATACTTCACGCATTTCTTGCGCTGATTTAAAGTAAAGTTCCTCAGAGTAACTCATGCGATTCTGATCAATCACCTTCTTACCTGTACCGATACAAATCATGATATCATGCATGTCATGATCCTCACGATTTAAGAAATGCACATCATTAGCAGCAACCAAAGGCACATCAAACTCTTGCGATAACTGCACCAATCCATTGCGACTTATTTCCTGATTTTCTAAACCGTGATTGTGAATCTCCAAATAAAAATCCTCTCCATAAATATCTTTAAGAAACTTAACCTCATCACGAGCTAAATCCATCTGATCTTGTAGAATAAACTCATTCACAGGGCCATTAATACAACCGCTCAGCGCAATAATTCCCTCACTATACTTAGCCAGCAATTCCCTATCCACACGAGGCTTACCATAATACGAACCATTAAGATGCCCATCACTCACCAATTTACTTAACTGGTCAAAACCTTTGTTATTCTTAGCTAACAACGTCATGTGCGTTGCTCTCTTACGCCCAATCACCTCCTTGCGATCAGATTGAGATAATGGTGCTAGGTAAATCTCACAACCCAAAATAGGCTTCACACCTGCGCTCTTCATCGCCTTGTAGAACTCAATCGCTCCATACAAATTCCCATGATCTGTCATAGCCACCGCCGACATACCAAACTCCACAGCACGAGCAGCTAAGTCCTTAGGGCGAATGGCTCCATCCAATAATGAATACTGGGTATGTAAATGCAAATGAACGAAGGAAGGCGTGGACATAATAAGGCGGTTCTTATTTTACTTAATCTGCGTTGTTATTCAAGGCTCGCAGTAGCGATTTCTACAGCTTCGCCTTAAATGCCTAGCATCTCAAGCAAACTAAAAACCTACAGGCTAGATAGAGTGAAAATGAACTAAAGCTAACCTAAACTCAGCGAGTAAATTTACAAGATTTTAATAAAATAAACCTCTTAGCCCTAGTTGCTTATTTGCGCTTGTTGGTCTTCAGCTAGCCACTGCCAGAGAGACTCTAGGCTGTTGGTTATGCTCTCTTTGCTACGCTGTAATTCTTCGCTAGAATCAGTTGGTTGCCCTTGGGCAAAGAGGTAGTATTTAATCTTGGGTTCGGTGCCAGAGGGGCGTATGGCAAACCTCCTGCCGTCCTCAAGTTTGATAATGAGCATGTTTTCTTTGGCGAGTAGCTCGCCTTCCTCGTCATATTGGTCAGTGGCCGCGAAGTCCTGCACCTGTGCCACAGCACTGCCATCAACGAGGTAGTCTGCTTGTTGCCAGTCACGTGCCTGATAAGCTTGCATAAGTTGCTTGATTTGCTCTGCTCCTTGAGCTCCTTCGAGTACCGTGGACTCGCCTCGCTCTAAGTAATAACCAAGTTGGGCATAAATGGTGTCGAGTAGGTCAGTCATGGTCTTGCCCTTTGATTGAGCGTAGGCTGCGACCTCAGCGAGCATGACGACTGAACCGTTAGCGTCCTTGTCTCTAACAAAATCCGCACCTAGATAACCGTAACTCTCCTCACCTCCAAAGACAAAGAAGGTGCCTTGTTCTAAATGCGCCTGACGTTGATCTATCACACCTTGTTGACGGTAGATATCCGCATCCCATGTGTCATGATTCAATAAGAGTTGGTCTTCATACTTCGCCAGTTTAGCTGCAATATATTTAAAACCTGTGAGGGTATTCACAATAGGCACACCATAGCTCTGAGCAATGGCTTGCTGTAAATCAGTAGTGACAAATGTTTTGACGATTTTAGCATTAACTTTGTTAGCAGAGGTGAGCACGCCTTGCTCTTGTAAGGTTTCTAAACGGTACCAAAGCATGAGTGAACCAATTTGATTCCCTGTAAGTAATTGCATTTCTCCTACGCTGTTGCGTACCGCCACCCCCATTCTGTCAGCATCTGGGTCTGTGCCAATCACGATGTCGGCTTGTTCTTGTTGAGCTAGTTCAATACCCATAGCGAGGGCGGGAGCGTTCTCTGGGTTAGGAGAAACTACCGTGGGAAAGGCTCCATTGTGCTCGTCTTGCTCTGTAACGGTAAGGACGTCAAATCCTAATCGCTTAAGCACAGGCACACTGATGACACCGCCTGTGCCGTGTAAGTTAGTAAAGACGACTTTGGTGGGGTTTTCTTGTTCTCCAATATCACGTAAGAGTAAACCCTCTAATGCGTCTTGATAAGTTTCATCAAAGCTCTGTGGGATAATGATGAGCTCGCCTTGCTGCTCTTTTCTTAAAGCTGTCCACTGGCTACTCTTGACCTCTGATACGGCTTGCATCACAGCCGTCGCTGCCTCACCTGCTAGCTGAGAGCCATCATTTTGGTACACTTTAAAACCATTATCATGGTAAGGGTTATGACTCGCAGTTAGGACAATACCTGCATCCGCATTAAAATAACGTACCGCAAATGAGACTTGTGGTGTGGAGCGCGCCCCTTCAAAACCGTAGATATCACAACCTAGCTCAGTAGCTACTTTAGCTAAAAAATCAAACAACTCTTGGTAGAAAAATCTCGTGTCATGCCCTATGATAATTTTGGGTGTTTCTGCCGAGGCTTGTTTGAGCTCTTTGACGTAAGCTACGACCCCTTGCATGGCGAGGCTTAGGTTGTAAGGATTGAGGCATGCGCTACCTACGGCTGGAAATTGTGGGCAGGTCTTAGCCTCTGCCTTAGTTGGTTCTACATCTCCCCATTCAGCTTTAGTGGTGGTGTGGGCTATAGTTCTCCCACGGAGCCCCCCTGTACCAAAAGTGAGCTTCTTAAAAAAACGGTTGTTGAGCTCTTGCCAGTTTTCGTGCTGCGCTAGTTCTTCAATAGAGGCGATGCTTATCTCATCAGGACTATCTTTGATAACAGTAATGAGATTTTCAACGCTAGTCGGCAATAACTCTTGCGAATCGCCGGCTTGTTGGATAGTGTCGAGCAAATATTCCATATCAGCATGAAAGGTAAATTCCCCTCAAAAATCAAGTTTATAACCTTTGATTTTAAGCAACTTCATTCAACTATTGTTGAACAGCTGCAAGCTCGTGCTGACTTTCTTCCTGCTAATACAGCGGCCTACCGCCTTCTCGATGGTCCTAGTGATGGGCTAGATAAGGGAAGTTGTCTCGAAGTCTACGCCAATGATAAAATAAAAGCATGGCTCTGGCAGACTCAAGAAACACCCACTAGTTTAGAAATAAAGCATTTTACCAAAGTCGCTCAGCAGCACAAAGTGAGTTTATATCTAAAAGTCCTCGGCGCTAAAAATCTCAGTAAAAGCCCTCAACATATCTGCGGAGCGGAAATAACTAAACCATTTTTAGTCACAGAGTCTGGACGTAGTTATTGGATTGATTTTGCTAGTGGTTATTCGCAGGGCATTTTCCTCGATCAACGTGACAACCGCAATAAGGTAGCCGACCTCGTCAAAGAGCAACTAGCTCATCAAGCTGAGGTGAAAGTCCTCAACACATTTGCCTACACTGCAGGGTTCTCTATAAGTGCAGCGCTTGCTGGAGCCACGACCACCACGCTTGATTTATCGAACACTTACCTTGAATGGTCTAAACGTAATTTTGAGGCCAACGAGCTTGCACTGTCTGAGCATTACTTTCTCAAGGGTGATACGTTAGAATGGCTACCTAAATTTGCCAAAAAGCAACGTCTTTTTGATGGCATCATTCTCGACCCCCCAAGCTTTTCTAGAAATAAGGGTAAGGTGTTTAAGGTCCAAGATCATTATCGCGCCTTAATAGAGCAAGCACTAGCTTGTCTGGCTCCAAAGGGTTGGGTGCTGTGCTCTACCAATTATTTGGGTTTTAATGCTCAGCAGTTTAAAAGCATGGCAAAAAAAGCCTGCCATCAACAAGGACTCAGAGCCAACTTGAGCGCCGCTCAATTACCACAGGACTTTGCCTCCTCTAATCACCTCAAGGTGATTTTTATTCAAGCCCTTTAAGGGGGCTGTTGTAAGTCTATTAAAAAAAATTAAGTTACTACTTATGCCTAACATAAAAAAGGCTACCTTGCGTTAGCAAGGTAGCCTTTTTATTAAGTGTTATTCAGTAAAAAAATTAGATGCTTTTTACATTGATAGCACAAGGTCCTTTTTGACCTTCTCCTAATTCGAACTCTACTCTTTCGCCTTCGTCAAGCATTGCATGACCGTCGCATTGAATTTCTGAATGATGAACGAACATATCTTTACCGCCTTCATCAGGAGTAATAAATCCGTAACCTTTTTCACCATTAAACCATTTTACTGTACCTGTACTCATATTTTTATATTAAATTGCTTCTGGTAACAAAGAGAATCTAAGATTACAAGAAGATGAGTACTAGGTATAGAGCCAGTTAACCTTTGTCAAACTATTATGGTGTTTATTTCTTGTAGTTTGATAAATGATAAAATTTGCTTTCTCCTACTTAACATTAATGTTTAACCTAAAGCTATGAAGTTGAAGCCTCCTCTATCGTTACTTGCGCTATTATGCGCTATCCTAAGTGGAGTTCTGGTTGCGTTAGCTTTTGAGCCATTTAACTTGTCATTATTTATATGGTTAGGCTTGGTTCCTCTATATTTTGCAATTTGGCAGTTACTCCCCAAACTTAAGCAAAAACGCCGCTGGATTCATTCATTTGGCCTAGGTTGGTTAGCTGGCGTTACCTTTTTTCTCATCAATTTAAATTGGATTTCGACGGTTTCAGGGTTGGGTGCTATTGCTCTAGCTTTATTTCTTGGTCTGTATTGGGGGTTGTTTGGCTTATTAGCTTACCATTTAGCTCGTCCTGACCAGTTGCTTAAATTTGCTGATTTAAAAGCCCAAACTCCTAAACTAAGTAAAATAGAGTTCAAGCAACGTAACATCCTACTCTCTGCACATATTATAGGTTTAGCCAGTATCACTGGTTTTGCTTGGTGTGTAACAGAGTGGTTACGTGCGACTCTATTTACAGGATTTAGTTGGAATGGTCTCGCTGTAGGGATTAACCAACCCGCAATTGAACAAGCCGCCTCGATTGTAGGTGCTAGCGGGCTGAGCTTTGTACCTGTATTTCTAAGTAGTTGTTTGTACATGACATTTATCAAGCTTTTGGAGGCGCACAAAAACCATGTGCGTATCACACGCTGGGAGTTTGGAGTCTCTTTGGGGCTTTTTAGTTTACTAGCTAGTTATGGGGCTATCTCGATGACTAATCATAACTATCAAGAGCAAATTGAGACTAGTGTCCTGATTCTACAACCTAATATCAGCCAAGAGGATAAATGGTTGGGAGTGCAAGAGCCTAAAAAGAGTTTTGAAATTTATCGCAGTTACGAGGAACTTATTCAACAAGCTCATCAGGAGTGGCAAGCGCAACAACAGAAGAAATTGACTACCGCTCTCGAGTCTGGTAAGACAGAATTCAGCCTATCCCTCAAGCAAGCAGATCTAGTCATTATGCCTGAATCCACATGGCTCACACCTATGTACTATGAAGCTAATGAACAAGGTGATAATGATTATTTAGTCTCATGGAATAATGAGGCTTTTTTAAGTGAATTACATAAACTGGACTATTCCAACCTTATTATTGGAGCCGCCGAAGTTGAGTACATCGACCCAGCTAATCAATCTAACTCATCTCAAACCGATAAAAACCCCAATTATTATAACTCTCTATTTTTGCATCAAGCAGATAAAAATCACTGGCAAAGCTACCGCAAAGAGCATCTGGTTATTTTTGGAGAGTACGTACCCCTAGTGGATAAATACCCCTGGATAGCTAAACCTTTTGAATGGGCAACAGGTGTGCCATTTGGTGGTAATATGGATAGAGGGTCGGCACAGGCACCTATAATGCTCGATTTAGTGGGGCAAGACACTCAAGACATTCCAAACCAGCAACTACATCTTATTCCTCTGATTTGTTTTGAAGATACGGTGTCTCACCTGATTCGCCCTAGTATCATTCAAAACAAACTCCTCCACCCTCAACTACTGGTCAATATCACCAATGATGGCTGGTTTAAAACGAGTGCGGCCGCAAAACAGCATTTTGCTAATGCGAGGATGCGCTGCATTGAATATGCGCGCCCTATGTTACGTAGTGCCAATACAGGTGTCAGTGGAGTTATTTCTGCTATTGGAACAGTTCAACCGCAACAGGTCATTCAAGATGCCACTGGTAATACTTTTACCCAAGGTTCGCTACATACAACGGTATCTATCGCTAAAAACCCAACCACCACTATCTATGCGTTGCTAGGAAATTGGTGGATTTATCTAGGAATAATCGTAATTATAGGCTGTATGGCTTATCGGATTATAATAGCGCTAAGAAACAAGTTTCCTAGCTAGTCCTTTAAAGATAAATAAATGAAAAGGGCTCACGCTGTACCAATACAGTCTGCCCCATAAACCACGAGGCCTAAATGTCGCTGTTTGCTCTAGCACACCCTTATTTATAGTGAATTCTAGCCACGCCTCTCCTGGCAACTTCATCTCAGCAAAGAGGAGTAATCTCCCCTCATCTTCGTTAGCATAAAGCACTCTCCAAAAATCAATCGCATCTCCTCGGCTAATAGTATGCTTATTCCTGCGACCTCGGCGCAGACCTACTCCTCCAAATAGTTTGTCGATAAACCCTCTTACCTTCCATAACCAAGTAGCGTAGTACCAACCTTCGTCTCCACCAATAGACCAAATTTTATAGATGCACGCCTCTCGATCACTCACTGGTGCTAATTGCTTATCCACAAAACAACCATGTTGAGGAATAGTGAGAAATTCTGATAAGTTGACCTTGAGATCACCGCTCACACGTGAGTCTTTCCAACTCGAAACAATATTACGACCTTCTATACGCTGAAAAGCCTTAGCTAAAGATTGTTGATAGTTGAGCGGTTCTATATCTAGAAGCTTGGCAAGACGGTTGTCTTGGCACACCACATCAATATGCATACTGCTCACCAAGGCACTTGCTAGTGGGTAAGAGGTCGAGGTCACAAAATACAACCAATAAGAAGATAACTTAGCTGTCATTACTGGCACAATTCCTATCCAGCGCTTAAGTTGTCTCTCTTGAGCGTAACCAAGTAACATCTCTTTGTAATTCAAAACATCCTGTCCTCCTATATCAAAATGCTGAGCATAGGTTTTGGAGTTCAACAAACTTGCAATCAAAAATTGAATCACGTCACTAATGCTAATTGGTTGGCATTTAGTTAGTAACCAACGTGGAGCTATCATTACGGGCAGTTTTTCTACTAAATCCCTAATAATTTCAAATGAAGCACTCCCAGAGCCAATAATAATACCAGCACGAAGTGTTGTGAGAGCATAACTGCCCTGACCTAAGATTTTCTCAACGGCTTTACGTGAGGCAAGATGCTTAGACAATTTTTCTTCATTGATGATGCCACTTAGATAAATGACTTGCTCAATATGATTCTGTGCAACGGCTAGATTAAAATTCTGCGCGACTATTTTTTCTTTTTCTGGGTAGTCCTTGGCTGTGGACATCGAGTGCATCAGGTAATAAGCAGCATCTATATCATCAGGAATAACAGACAAGCTCTGCTCATCTAAAAAATCAACTTCTATAATAGACACATGTTTTGCCATACCTGCCGACAAACTAAAGCGCTGTTTATCTCTCACACAGCAAACCACATGATAACCTAAAGCTACCAGCTCTGGTAACAAGCGCTTACCTACGTAACCATTAGCACCTGTTAATAGAATTTTTTTCATTATACGGGTTAGTTGCTTTCCTTAGTTGCTTTTATTTTAGGTTTACAGTTTTGCAATAGTACAATTAGCGCAGCTCCTATAATGAATAGCGTTATCGCCAACCAATGTTGTGGATTCATTAAGTCTAAAGGCAGGTACTCATAGCTCACCACCTTGCCATCGAGCATTTCTTTGGCCTGTTTAAAGGGCCAGAGTAATAACATGGATCCTAGCACAAATCCTGACACATTAGCAATCAGTGCACGTTCATAATGCTTGAGTAACCACGCAAGAAATTTCACCATGCCAATCAACCCCACAAAGCAGCCAAGAAATAGCCAACCCAAAACAGCAAATGCCTCCTGATAAGCGCCTTGGCTTAAGTTGTTAATTGCCTCTAACATCAAGGTGTAATTACCTAAAAGCAACAGCAGATATGAACCTGAGAGACCAGGAATCACCATGCTTATCATTGCCACAACCCCACATAACACTAAGTACAAAGGTGAGCTATTTTCACTAAGCACAGGCATAAAAAACAAACTAAGGGACACAACTAAACCAATGATTAACCACAAGACATCAATGCGGCGCAAAGGAAACAGTGATTTCAACAAATACCAAGCTGCGGCAATAATCATACCTAAAAAAAGTGCCAAGGTTAAAGACTCATACAGCTCAAATGCCCAATTTAAAAGGCGAGCAAATACTAATAAACCTAAAAAAACACCGATAAAAATAGCGAGCAAGAAACCGCCCTGTATCTTCTGCCACCATAATTTAAATTGGCCTTTAAAAAGTAGGTTCCAACTAGACTTGGCAAACACACTGTGCAAGGCCTCAATGAGTCTGCGATAAATACCTAATAGTAGAGCAACAGTCCCTCCTGAAACCCCAGGAACCACGTTACACCCACCAACGACCATACCTTTGATGATGAGTGCTATTATTTGCTTAATCATGATGCCTTACAGAGTATTTAAATGATACGTTCTATTAACCAAACAATACCCATAATAGCAATAGCATAACAAGCATAGCTATAGATTTTGGCTTTAACTTTACTCTTCAAAAGTAAAAGGCTAACTAACCCCAAGCCTACAATAATCACTATCTGGGCGCTTTCAATCCCTAGATTAAAACCAATCAAGGCAAGCCACACTTGTTGCTCTTGACTGAAATAAGCTTGCAAAATCTCGGCAAAAGCAAAGCCATGCACCAGCCCAAAAAAACAAATAATCCATGGTCTCCAGTTAGCGAGCCGAGTTAATTTGCGTGATTGAACCAAATACGCTTCCAACCCAATATAAATAATACTCAAGGCTATCGCTAACTCAATCCAACTAGGTATGGATAAAACCACTCCAAACACCATCAGCACCAAAACAACTGAATGAGTCAGCGTAAACAGCAAGCTCTGCGTCAATAGCTCTCTTTTAGAACGCGCCAAAAAGAACAAGCCAGCTATAAATAGCAAATGATCCCAACCCTTAGGAAGGATATGGGTGAAGCCTAAATTAAACCAGCTAAGTATAGCTTTGTAAAAGCTGTTTTGGTTATTTTGACTTTTATCTATAGTTGCTATATCACCCAAAGACTGCCACGCATAACTCTGTTCATGCGCTAGCTGTTGATAACTCACCCCTTCTTGTTGTCCTACTTCTATTCGCAGCACTAAATCTTGTTCAGAATGCCTCCATATTAAGGCTAATTTTTCATTGGTATTAAATGAGTCCGACAGATCCCAAACCACCCTTACGATTGTATAGGCGTAACCATTGCGTTGTTTAGGGAAATTAGGTGGCGCTACCTCAAAATCAGGAAAGGTTACACTATAATTTAAGCTAGAATTTTGAAACAGTAATTCAGGTGATTGCAGTTTTACATGTTCAGACACATAGTTGATGGCTCCTTTTTTAATACGCTCATAGGTCTCTTGTGTCTCAAATAGCAGCCACTCTCTAGTTGGTGCAGGTATTTCATCTCCCTGCCATTCTTCTAAGGACAGAGATACATCATAATAAATGTCTAAGGTAACTTTCTTCGATGAAGCAGTATCTTTATGCTGAGTCAACTCAGCATAAAGAGTGTTGACTTGGTGCGCCTGTATAGAAACACCATAAAAAAATAAGCTGAAAATAACAAATAAATGAGCAATTAAAGTCTTCACTAGCAGTAACATTAACTAAAAATGAACTGATGAAAATAAAAAATCACATTACATGACAAAAAACTATACAACATCACTTGAAGTCGTTAAAAAGTAGTGAGTATTATGATGTCATCACAGTTTAAATCTAGTCGCACCTATATTCTTTGTGGTCTGATATTATTGTGCTTTTCCCTTCTAATTAATAGACTGTATCAGTTTCAAATCAGTCAAAAAATCTCGTTCCAACAAAAACTCCCCAACACTTACGAAATCAGTGTTCAAGAGCCTAGTAAAAGAGGTTTAATCTTGGATAGAAATGGCATCGTCCTCGCTGATAATATACCTAATTACTGTTTAGACCTCAATATCAATGCCTTTAAGCAAAGTTTTCCAGAAGTCAAAAACAACGAATTAGCTACACAACTCAGAGAAAAATTAGCACCACTCCTCAACGAGCTCAACCTCAACCTATCCGTTAATAATCGTAGTTTAATTTTTCATCAACAAAACTACCATGATTTAATCCCTTTTACTTTATTTGATCACCTTAGCGAAGAGCAGTACCTCGATCTACTAGAATTACTCGCACCTTATAAGACCTTTTTGGAGCTAAAAACCAAATACCAGCGCTACTACCCTTATAAAAGCTTAGCCTCACATATTATTGGCTACACTAAAGCTTGGGATAGAGGTTTGGAGCTCGGCGCCAGCAAAAATCAGGTTTACGACATAGAGCAGGGCAACGAGTTTGGGGTCAACGGTATTGAACAAACCCAAGACACGTTACTCCAAGGAAAATATGGCAAGAAAGTCGTCGTAGCCAATGACAAAAGACAAATTTTAAACCTCATTGACAATAGACCTAGCCAACCTGGTCAGAACATCACATTGACCATTGATGCTCCCCTACAACGTGCAGCACAAGAATCCTTACGCAAGGTCGGTCGTGGAGCCATCATTATCATGGAGGTCAAAACAGGAGAAATCTGGGCCATGGCCTCAGCGCCTGATTATGATCCCAACGATTTCATTGGAGGTATCTCTACACAACGTTATAACTACTATAGCGAGAATTTAGGCTCTCCGTTTACCAATAGAGCCATTAGCGCTTTTGCTCCCGGTTCGATATTTAAATTACCGACAGCTATCTGCTTGGCTAACAAAGGTCTTGCCGACAAAAAATTCACTTGCAAAGGTCAAATCACTTACGGCAACCACCCTATTGGTTGTTGGATTTACAATTTAAACGGAGGATCTCATGGCAGTTTATCGTTAGACGAAGCGTTGGCTTGCTCTTGTAATAATTACTTTAATTTAGCTTCTGATTTTATTGGTTCTAAACAACTCAGTGACAGTTACACCCAACTACATATGGGCAAGGTGTTAGGTGTAGAAATCCCTAACGAGCAAGCAGGACTTATCACAGGCAATGCTTATTGGCTCAGGCATTACAGTCATAACTCCAAATTAAGTCCTGTGCATGGAGCTTTTCTTTCTATTGGTCAGGGTGATAGTCTTGCTACACCTCTACAGTTATGTTTTTTAACAGCGACGATTGCCAATTCTGGCAAAGGTTTCGCCCCACACCTCATTAAAAATAACCAAGACAAAAAAACCATTTTAGATTTACGCAAGCAAGGTATAACAGATTTTGGCTTAGCAACCATTCAAAATGGTATGTGGGCAGCCGTAAATGGCAGCTCAGGAACCGCTAAAAGAGCTAAACAAGAAGGCCTAGAAATAGCCGCCAAAACAGGTACCGCACAAACCTCTCATTACAATAAACCCGCCAACAATGCTTGGACTGTAGCCTATGCTCCTTATCAAAACCCTGAATTTGCTATTGTAGTTCTTGTTCCTTCGGGCACTTCAGGAGGTAAGGTAGCTGCACCAATAGCAGGTGAATTACTCCAACTTGCTCATAAAAGAAGCCAAGGAAATAACTTGCCTCTAACCCCCATTCTACCCTATGAAGGACACATCAATATTGTGGAGAATATTGATGAAGAATCTTTATCAGAATAATTAACGATGTTTTTAACAGTTATTAAACCTCTATTGAGCTTTAACATGCCTGTTTTAAACCTTTCCTCCAAACTTTACTTATTTACAATTTTTACTATCAATTTTCAATTCAATGAATCTCGCCAAAACTTTGGGGCTAGTTAAGCCCAACCCGAAAAAAGGAAACTGCATCATACTCAACTACGAAAAACTAGAGCGCCGTATGGCTCTACTAGAAAATGGTGTCGTTAATGAATATAGCGTAGAACGCGAAGGAGACGTCAACATCGTAGGTGGCATCTTCAAAGGAACCGTCAAGAATATCGAACAAGGTCTCAAGGCCATGTTTGTTGACATCGGCCTTGATAAAAATGCTTTCTTGCACTTTTGGGATGCCCTCCCTGCTGCCTTAGATGGCTCAATGGAAGAAGTCTCTCGCTCATCTAAAAAACAGAAAAAGCCTAAGTTGCGCGCGCAAGATATTCCCAAAATTTACCCTAAAGGTTCAGAAATCATCATCCAAGTCTCCAAAGGAGGCATTGGTAACAAAGGACCTCGTGTCACTACTAATATCTCATTAGCTGGACGTTACCTAGTACTCACGCCTTATTCAGAGCAATTTGGTATTTCGAAAAAGATCGAATCACCTGCTGAACGCAAACGTCTACGCAAAATCATTCAAAAGCTCGACCTTCCAGAAGGCATGGGCCTTATTTTCCGTACTGGAGCTCAGCGCCAAAATGCCAAACATTTCATCCGCGACCTAGCGATGCTTCTCGAGCAATGGAATCAAGTTGAAGATTTCAAAAAATCCAAAAAATCTCCTGCCTGCCTCTACAGTGAACCCAATATGTTAGAGCGTTCAGCCCAACGCTTACTTACTGATGATATTAACTCTATTTTCTGTGATGATGAAGCCACAGTTGACGAGCTCAAAAACATTGTAGGCAAAATCTCTCGCCGCGCTAAATCAAAAGTTCACTACCACCCAACCAAAGACAATATCTTTGAGGAAATTGGTATTCATAAGCAAATCGAAGGCGTGTTCTCTCGTCAAGTATGGCTACCTTGTGGTGGCTATATCGTCATTGATGAAACAGAGGCTCTGATTTCTATTGATATTAATACTGGACGAAACAAAGGTGACAAAAACAACAACGAAAAAACCATCCTCCAAACCAACCTCGAGTCTGCTACAGAAATTGCGCACCAACTCAAATTGAGAAATATTGGTGGTTTGGTCGTGATTGACTTTATCGATATGCGTAGTCGTAGAGATCAAATGGCGGTTTATAAAGCCATCAAAGATGAGCTTAAAAAAGATAGAGCCAAAACTCAAGTGCTCCAAATCTCTCGTCTAGGCCTCATGGAAATGACCCGCCAGAGACTCAACGAAAGCTTACAAGATACTCTCTATGATCCATGTCCTTACTGTCACGGCAAAGGCAAGGTCAAGAACCTCATGAGCATGAGCGTTGAAATCCAACGTGATATTCATACCCTCATTAACCGCAACGAAGGTCAATGGGGCGACGTGATTATTGTGATCAACTCAGAGATTCTCAATCGCTTCAAAAACGAAGACTCTGCTCTACTTAGTGAACTTGAGCGCCAGCATACGGGTAGACTTATCTTTCGTAGCGCCCCTCACTTACAACGTGAGCAGTACTCTATCTTGGATGCTAAAACAGAAAAACCTATTGATGTTCATAAACATGTGAGCAAAAGATAGATGAAATAGTTCTATTTACATCCGAGCATTTAATTAGCTCATTTATTCTGCTTGCTTATGCCTGATTTTTTTCATTCTGATCACATCAGCTTAAAAATCTGTGGTATCACGCAGGAAGATATAGCTCAACAACTCATTGAATTAGGTGTCGATGCCTTAGGCTTTAATTTCTGGCCTCAATCTAAACGTTATCTAGAGCCTAAAGCAGCACAAGCATGGGTGCCTCAACTCAAGGGCTCGGTGATTCGCATCGGACTGTTTGTCAATCAACCCTTAGAGCATATCAAAGCCCTCTATAAGCAAGGTCTCTTTGATTACGCTCAGCTTCATGGGGAAGAAACAGTGGCATTTACCCAAGAGCTTATCTCGCTTGGTATGCCTTGCATCAAAGCCTTACGTATCAAAGATGAGCAAGATATCCATCTCATTGATGAATTTAGTAACACAGACATCAGCGCTCTATTGCTCGATGCTTACCACCCACAAGAGCAAGGCGGTAGTGGGCAGAGTTTTGACTGGAGCATCATGTCGCACCCAAACATCACTCAAACTACCATTCCTATTATCTTAGCAGGAGGTATTAACACCTCTAATATCTCTGTGGCTGCTCAAGTTCCAGGTATTGTCGCTCTCGACCTCGCCTCTGGTGCAGAAAGCACTCCTGGCATTCAAGATATCGATAAAGTTCAGCTGCTCATCTCCTCCCTGAATTCTTAAATAGCTAACCTAAACTAAGAGTTAAGACCTTGCTTTTATATTGATAATCTAATCTATTTATTTTAGCCTCCTTTGAGGGGATGTTGTTTCAACTCACACTATCTTCATTCTCTTCATAGTAAGTTACTTCCACCAATGATGTCGCCTTTCCAATCTTTACCTAGTATATCTGGCTACGAACTTATCGCTCCATTGGGTGATACTTTTCACGCCACAGTGTATAAGGCTATCAATGATAAAGGCGAGGAGTGCGCGCTCAAAGTGTTTAAAAAGCACGATTTTAATAAGCGCTTAATCACACAAATCATCACCCACTTTGAAGAAGAGGACAACACCCACCCCACGATTCTAGTACCTATTCATAGACTACAAATCAACCAGTCGCCTATCTACTTAGAATCACCTCTATTGCTCAATGCCAAAGATGAGCCAGCTTGCATCAAGCACCTAGATTTAATTGACCCGCAATTTAGAGCCAACAAAGGCTATTATATCATCTCTCTACTGGCCAACCATTTATCTTCACTCCATCTACAAGAGGCCTTTCATGGTAATTTAAAACCATCCAACCTATTTATGGTGAATGAGGATGAACTGCTCCTTAACGATTACGGTTTAGTTTGTAACCTAAGAGGTAGCTATCAAATACCGCATAAAGATTGGCTATATCTCGCGCCTGAGCAGCTGACTAATCTATCACTCAACTCTATTGAGCGCCTTGATAAGGTTGATATTTATAGTTTTGGTATCATTGCTTACCAACTCATGACAGGTCAGTTACCTTGGGGGCTCACCTATGAAATGCTACAGGATTTCAAATCACCCGAAGGCTTACAAAATTACCTAGCTAAAACCAAAAAACTTGAATGGCCAGAAGACCCTCATTTAAGTGTGTTCGAAGAAAAACGCCGTCACCTCGTTGAAAAATGCTTGGAGTTTGATTTCCACGTCAGACCTAAGGATATGAGTTATGTTTCATTAGAATGGAACCAAATCACCATCAATGAACAACATAGTAATATCAAGCATACTTGGAAAAAGCGTCTGATAAAAAACTGGATACTAGTGACATTTTTAGTGGCTGCGAGTATCAGCTTAAGTTGGTATGCCTATAAATTTCATACCGAATGGCAAATGGAAAAACAGCGCTCAGAAGCTGTGCACAAAATGCTACAAGAATACACCATTGACTCTGAAAGCACGCAAAAAGAGAAAATGGCCATCCTCTACAATTCGACCACTCTAAAAGAGAAGTTAGAACAAGATAAGCAAAACATCAAAGACGCTTACTCTAAGCAACTCAAGCTCAGTTGGGAGTTATCCGATCAGCTCTTTTACTGGTTGCTCAACCATAATTCAGAGCAATTACCCACGTTGGAAGCCAATACCGAGCGTATTGCTACTCTCAAAGAGCACATAGACAAGCTCAACCAAACTGTCGAGACGACTCACTACCAAGATCAACTAGCTCCTTTTGGTATCAAACTACCACTTATCCAAGCCGAAATGGCTCTCGCAGAAAACAACAGCACAGAGGCCTACGAGCACCTTAAAAAAATACCAAAAATCAACGCCTACCAAGACGACAAAAATTTATTTGAACGTAATCTGCGCGCTCACTACCTACTAGCTTCATTATGGCTAGAAGAAGACAAGAGCTTGGAAGCCACTCGTATCTTTGAGGCCATTATCACTACTTTACTCAACTACACTAATACAAATAACAGCCATTTTATCCAAGTTCAGCGTATCTTAGCTCTCTCTCATCTAGCCTTAGGAGAGTATCACCTCAATTCAACAGATATCAGCAAAGCCGCGAATCACCTACAATCAGGTATCGCTTTACTTCAAAATTATAGCATCTCTGACAACCCTTACTTTATCATCCAACGTCAATGGGCAGAAAGTAGTAATGATATTTTCTATCTGAGTCATTACTTCCCTATTTATAAAAATAGCCTCCCTCTCAAGCAAGATACTATTAAAGTCTTACAGCAGCTCCAAGAGAAGCAGCCTAATGTACCACTATTTAAAATCACCGAAGGTCAAATCATCGCAGAGCAAGCTTACGAAGCCTTCTTTGATGCTAATTACACACAATCTATAGCCCTATTTGATGAATCCCTTAAAACTCTCAAAAATCAAATCATCGACGACCCAAGCTTACAACAGCTCCAACAACTCACGATTGCTGACACTCTAAGCAAAGAAGCGCTGTTACATATCAAAAAATACCGCAACAAAGAGGCTCTATCCTGCCTCAATGAAGCTATCAAAATTGCATCAGCCATTCCCGAAGTCTCTAACTACACTTTTAGAAAAACATTAACCCTGAGTCAGGCTCACGCTCGCTTGAGTATCTATCATGGTCATACACTCAACACCACTGCTGAACTTGATGAACTAGAGCAAGCCATCAATACTCTCAAGAGCATCAAATCAGACAACCTCAAAAAGCATCAGAAAAACTTTATCCAGCAACAACAGGCTATCTACTACTATGATTTAGCCTACCTCGCTAAAAAGAAAAATAGAATCACCCAAGGCAAGCTCTACCTCGCCGAATCCAAAAAGCTCTGGAAATCCCTCATAAAGGAAAACCCTCAAGAAAAAATCTACCAAGAAGGTCTAGCCAACGTAGAGAGCTTCTCTATCTAGGGCTCTAACTCAACTAATTGATTTGGTCTAATTTCTCTATGAACAAAAAATACCTCCCCCTTTGGCTTATCTGGTTCGCACTATTACAAGGCTCAGTTATTATTGTATTTTTACTTAGTGGAGGTATTCCTAACTTGAATTTCAGTTTAACTGCATCTACAGACCTTTTGAGCTTTATTGCATTTATACCGATTATCATCAGCCTCATAGCCCGCATCGCCATACTTCCCAAAATTGATATTAGCAACGCTCAAGCTTTATTGGTAACTACTATCATAGGTTGTTCGCTTGCTGAAGGAGCCGTGATTATGACCCTCTTATTAAATAAACAATTAGAGCTCATCAGCTCACTCGCCCTCATCAGCGCCTTCATCGCCCTACTCAGCTACATCCCACTCTACCTCAACAAAAGCCCTAAAACGCCCCAAAACAAAAGTTTTTATCAACAGGGGTAAGAGCCAAAAGCATTGAGATTGCTTATTCCAAGCTTTATTTTTCTAGTAGTGATTCTAAAAACTAACGATTTTGATAGTTTTCTCACTCTCAAATACCTCGTACACTAATCTATGCTGAATATTTAAGCGTCTTGAGATATAGCCCTTTTTGTCTCCTATTAAATATTTAAAGGGTGGAGGGTCTTGTAAGGGGTCTTGCTCTAAGATGGCTAATAACTGATTAGCCTTGGGCCTTAGTGTTGATTTATCTATTTTCTTTAAATCTTTTACAGCTTGAGCAGTTAAAAGAATAGTCCAACTCATCGAACGATATCTTTTAAGTTGATGCAGTCTTCAAGGGGGGTTTCTTTGCCTTTTTTCAGCTTTTGATTCATTCCTTTAAATTGTGATAAAAATAGAGTTTCGTTAATAGACTCCCAATCTTCTTCACTAATTAAGACAGAGTTACCTCTCTTACTTGTGATGGTAACTGGCTCTGTATCTGTATTGCCAACAAGCTGAAACAGTTTAGCTCTCGCATTAGTTGCTGATATAGTTTCCATACCCTTATAATGTACCACTAATACGTACATGTAAAGATTTTAATGACTCTCACTTGTTATGGGTTGATGAATCTTTTCACATAACAGCTACAACTCAAAAGCCTCGTATCTACCGCAATATCAACTCTTACAGGGCGGGTTAGGTGTTATTGTGAAAAACGCACGCAAAGGCGCAAAAAAATACAAAAACCACTACTTAAATTCAACAACCTACTCCATTTCACAACCAAAAGCATTGAGATTGCTGGAGGTACGAGGCTTTTCAGGGTTGGCTGTAGAAACCTACTGCCATGCCCGCAAAAAACGACGTAGATTCAGTGATATAAATGCTTTAACCCCCAAAGGTTATAGTCTTGCTAAAATGGTTATTAGGTCTTATGGGTATTAATTATGTTTGTTGATCATGTAAGACTTTGGATTAAAGCTGGTGACGGTGGCGATGGCTGCGCTAGTTTTCGTCGTGAAAAATTCGTCCCCTTAGGTGGCCCTGATGGTGGTGACGGTGGTGATGGCGGTAATGTTATCCTCGAGGTCAGTCATGATATGGATCACCTGACCAACTTTCACTTTGACCCTAAGTTGATTGCGCGTAATGGCGTGCCTGGTTCTGGACGTAAACGTACTGGAGCCAAAGGCAAGGACAGAATAGCCAAGGTGCCTCCTGGTACGCTGATTTATAAGGCGGTTGGAGCTGAGACTATGCAAGAGGCTATCGAGATGGAGCGTAGTGAAGAAGGCGTCAATTTAGAGTTAGTGGCAGACCTCACTCAAGATGGAGAAAGTTTTGTCCTAGCTAAAGGCGGCAAGGCTGGTATTGGCAATTGGCATTTTCGTAGCTCAACTAATCAGACACCACAAGAGTTCACTCTAGGTACTGAGGGTGAGTATGGCGTGTATTATTTTGAATTGCGTCAAATTGCGGATGTAGGGCTAGTTGGATTTCCTAATGCTGGAAAATCGACACTGATTAGTAAATTATCAGCGGCTAAGCCTAAGATTGCTGCCTACCCGTTCACCACGCTCAATCCTGTGATTGGGATTACCAATTTCGAGGGTTTCCCTCGTATCACGATTGCTGATATTCCAGGTATTATTGAGGATGCTCACCAAAACCGTGGTTTAGGTCATGAATTCTTGCGTCATGTGACTCGTTGTAAGACCCTTCTATTTGTCATTGATATGGCTGGCTGGGACGGACGTGACCCTATTGAGGACTTGGCTGTATTGCGTAAGGAGATTAAAGAATATGACCCTGAGCTGGCTAAATTTAAATGGTTTGTAGCCGCCAATAAGATGGATGTGGATGACGCTGATGAGAAGCTAGGTTATTTCAAAGCGCGTTACCCTAAAATCCCTATTATTGCGATTTCAGCTAAGGAAGAGCAAGGGCTCAAGGAAATCATGCAGACCATTCATGAGTTTATTCAGCAAGCCGAACTTGAGGAAGCTGCTAAAAAAGAGGCGCTCAATGTGCAAACTGAGAATGAAGCCAATCAAAAAGCTCAAGACATTGAAGATTATTAAAACTTATTAAAACCTCTTTAAGATGATTGAATCTTACCTAGACCACTCCCCTATTATTGCCCCTTGCGCCTTTGTCGCCAATAGTGCTGATGTGATTGGGCTTGTCACTATGGGCAAGGAGTCGAGCATCTGGTATGGAGCTGTCGCACGTGGTGATATCAATGAAATCACGATTGGAGATTATAGTAATATACAAGACAATGCTGTACTGCACCTTGCTGATGACTATGGCTGTCACATTGGCAATTGGGTGACAGTTGGGCATAGTGCTATTGTGCACGCTGCTACTATCAAAGATGAGGTGCTTATAGGTATGGGTGCCATTATCCTCGATGGAGCCATTATCGGTGAGCGTAGTATTATTGGTGCTGGAGCTCTGGTTACTGGAGGTAGCATCATTCCACCCGGCTCACTCGTACTAGGAAGCCCAGCTAAAGTCGTCAAAACTCTCAGTGAAGAAGAGCAAGCATCTATTAAGCCTTGGGCCGAAAAATACGTCAAACAGAGCCGTATTTATATGGAGCGCAAAAATCCTTAAGTAAGAGACTTGCCTTTGCTAGTAAATTTTAGTTAGATTCGGACATGATTTTAAGTGATCAAGGTATTTTAACAGGCATGGAAACAGGCGAGATTGTCATCGAGCCTTTTAAGAGAGATTGTTTAGGGAGTAATAGTTACGATGTGCATCTAAGTAAGTACCTCGCTACTTATAAAGACGCTATTCTCGATGCCAAAAAACATAATCAAATTGAGCATTTTGAGATTGGCCCAGAGGGTTACATCCTCGAGCCAGGCATCACTTACCTCGGTTCAACCCAAGAATACACAGAGAGTCATGCTCATGTGCCTTTTCTAGAAGGTAAATCTAGTGTAGGTAGACTAGGAATCGATATTCATGCGACCGCAGGTAAAGGTGATGTTGGATTTTGCAACTATTGGACACTAGAGATTTCTGTCCAGCAACGTGTGCGTGTGTACGAAGGCATGCCTATTGGGCAGTTGATTTATTTTGCTGTTTCTAGCGATTGCATCACCTCTTACGATAAAAAAGCCAGTGCGAAATACAACCAAAAGACCCCATTACCTATGGAGTCTATGATGTGGAAAAATAACTTTTAATAAGTTAAGAACTCATGTCCTTGTTTAAAAAAATCCTTACTAAAATTGACCCTAAAAAAGGCGTTGATTGGGATGAGGTCGAGGCATTACTCATTCAATCCGATTTAGGACCTAAACTCGCTATTCAACTCATTGATGAGTTGCAAAACTTAGGCAAGGAACTCCTCGCTGATGATATTGAACAAGTCATCAGGAAATACCTGAGCCAAAAGATTAACCCTAGTTTCTCTCTAGATACCCTGCTCCAAGCAACTGAAGACTCTCAGTTACCTATTGTGATTTTGGTGGTAGGTGTGAATGGCACAGGCAAAACAACCTCAAGCGCTAAGCTAGCCAACCTACTCAAGCAACAAGGCAAGACTGTAGCTATGGCTGCTGCCGATACATTTCGCGCTGGAGCGACTCAGCAGCTGATAGCTTGGGGTGAGCGTTTAGATTTACCTGTGTTTACAGGTGAACTGAACAGTGACCCTTCTGCAGTGTGTTACCAAGCTCACCAACAAGCGATAACTCGTGATATAGATTTTCTTATTTGTGATACAGCTGGACGTCTTCACACACAACATAACCTCATGGAGGAGCTTAAGAAAATTAAGCGTATTTTAGGCAAACAAGATGAGAGTTCTCCTCATTTTTGCTACATGGTGGCAGATGCTGGATCAGGTAATAATGCGGTAAATCAAGCTCAATCATTTAGTCAAGCCGTGGATATTGATGGAATCATTTTGTCAAAAGCTGATGGCTCAGGCAAAGGCGGTGTCGCTATTAATGTCTACCAGCAGTTTGATATACCTACCTGCTTTCTTGGGACAGGCGAAGAACCAGATGCCTTTATGTGTTTTGACCAAGAGTTCTACCTCAATGGTTTAGTTTAACTTAGCAATCACAGGTCTCGGTATTTAGGTACTGCTGAGTTTGAGCTGTAGCTGAGCAACCAAACATGTGCTGAGTGCTACCTGACTCAATAACTTCTCCGTTACAGAGAAAGACGACATGATCTGCTATACGCTTGGCTTGCGCTATATTGTGCGTGACAAATACAACTGTACCTTGCTTTTTGAAATCTAATACAAAGTTTTCAAGAGCTGAAGTTGAATAAGGGTCTAGAGCAGAGGTCGGCTCATCCAGTAAGAGTACTTGTGGATCAACGGCTAGGGTGCGAGCAAGGCATAGGCGCTGTTGCTGCCCGATAGACAGCTCTAATGCCGATTGATCGAGTCTATCACTAACCTCATCGTAGAGCGCTACCTGCTTGAGTTTAGCTACCACTAGCTGCTCTGCTTGAGTGGCTGTCATTCTTTGGTGATGTTTCACTCCAAAAAGGATATTTTTGCTAATACTAAAAGGAAAGACGCAAGGTTTCTGAAAGACCATACCTATATGTTTGCGTAGTTGTTCTAGCGAGTATTCTTTGGAAAAAATAGAACTTGTGCCCAACGTTATATCGCCACTATAGCTGTAGTTTTTATCGCTATCAATGCGGTTTAAACTGCGCAACAAACTAGATTTTCCACCACCAGAAGGCCCTACTATGCAGGTAATCTCTCCCTGTTTAAAACTTAAATTAATATTTTTTAAAATAGTCTGGTTGGCTATTTCTAAAGATAATTGCTGAGTATTAATGTTCATATAGGGGAAGTTTTGATGAAATTTATTGCACTTGCAGCTGTTTGCGGCGCATCGCAAAACCGATAGCAGCCAAGATGAAAACTAGGCTAATAAGTATCAAGCTTGCACCCCAACCATTAGCTACAGCCAAGGGGTGATTGGCTTGCTGTGCAAGAATAAGAATATGTGTGGCGAGAGTGGCTACAGGCTCATTCCATGAACTTGGTATGCCAGCTCCTGCAAATATCGTAGCTACCCACATAATAGGCGCTGTTTCGCCTAATATGCGTGCTAACCCTAAAAAACTACCACTAACGGCACCTGCAAAGCTGCGTTTTAATAAAAAGCTTCTGATAAATTGCCCCTTGGTTAGCCCCAAAGCTAAGCAAGACTCTCTAATTTCAGGAGAGAGTCGTTGTAAGTAAAAGTAGCTAGAAAAAGTTAATATGGGTAGCATCATAATAGCCAAGATGAGTGACCCTAGCCACCAAGAAATATAAGCACCACAGATGTTAATAAAAAATAATAGGGCAAATACACCAAATACGATAGACGGTATACCGTTAAGGATGTGTAGTAGCATATCACTTCTGTGCTGCCATTTTTCATCTTTTAGATATTCACTTTTGTAAAGTGCAGCAGCTATAGCGATAGGAAAACTTAGCAAAAAGGCAACACTCACCATGAGCAGGCTTCCTATAATTTGATAGAGCACACCCCCTTCTTTGCCAAAATTAGTGGCAGGCTGAGTGATAAAACTCACATTGATTGCGCCTATCCCTTTGACCACCAAAATTGTGATGACGCCTAAGACTAAAACTAGACTTATGGCTAAAGCCAGCCAGCACAAAAAGCAGATGATGTAGTGGTAAACCTTGTTCATTTTATATCTCTTCCATTACGTAAGATAAAACCAAATAAAATAGTGGGAATAAGTAATATCAGAGCCATAGCAATCATGACACTGAACTCTATTGAATAAAAAGAGTAATTACCCAAATCCCTACCTAATTTGCTAGTCACAGTTTGTCCTGCAGATAAAGGCAACCAAAAATTAGGAAATTGATCCACACAGCCTATGACTAACATAACCGCCATTGTTTCACCTAAGGCCTTACTCATAGCTAGTAAGACAATATTAAAACCATGACTTTTAGAGATAGGTATCAGTAATGAGGTGATTGTTTGTGATTTATTAAGCCCTAAGCTGCTGGCATTATCTCTATATTCATTGGGAATTTGGGAAAACACATCTTCTAATAAACTGATCATCATGGGTAAAATCATCAGAGCTAATAATAAACCACCGGCAAATAGTGTGCGCCCAGTACTAATATCAAAAACTTGCTCTAACCATGGACATAAAATAACAACACCCAGCAACCCATAAATAATAGATGGAATTCCTGCTAGGATTTCAAGCAGTGATTTAATAACTAGCCTACATGATTTAGGAATAAATTCACTCAAGGCTAAAGCACTGAACAACGCTAGTGGTACTGCTATTGATAGCGCCAGTAAGACAACGACTAAAGAACCATACAGCATAGCTAGTATGCCATATTCCTGCCCCGCAGGAAACCAAGTCGTAGAGAACAATCCCCAACCTACTTCAAAAAACGCACGCTTACTTTGTATAAGTAAAACTAAAAAGATAATGATAGGCATTGAAGCTACTACAAAAAAGCTCAGACCTAATACATATTTGAGTCCTAATTCTTTGCGACAACTAGGCATTGACAGGGATGTATTGAAGTTCACTTACTATCGATTGACCTGCTGTGCTTAGCAAGTATTCAAGAAAATCTGCTACCTCAGGCCTGACTGGTTTATTATGGTCTATAAGCAATCCCAATGAACGAATAATAGGAAAGTCGCCTTGTTTAATCGTCTCTAAATTAGCATGAGTCACTTTGCCCTGCTCATCCTTTATTGCTAGAGCTTTGACTTCTTGGTTTAACCAAGCAAACGAGAGCATGCCGATGGCTTGGTCACTTTGGGCTATAGCAGTTTGGACCTCATTATTATGTCCTAAAACTAAACCTGCTCCTTGTGCCCTAGCATCTTTGTCACCTAAAATAGCCTGCATAAAAACCTGTCTAGTCCCTCTAGAAGCTTCTTTATCTATCACTAATATCTCACTATTATTGATACCTAGCTCCTCCCAATTTTTTATATAACCTTGATAAATTTGACCAATCGTAGTCAGGCTTATTTCGGTTAGACCTTGCTCATAAATTTCATTTGATACTACAGGCACTACCGCATCCTTACCTACGATAATAGTTTTGAAGTCGACTTGAGGAAAGGCGTTAATTTCTTCTTGGCTGATATCACGTGATATCATTCCTATATCAATTTTATTTAAAGCAATTTGATTCACTCCAATGCCTGAACCTCCTGTATTAATCTGAATACTAATATGAGGATGTAATTTCGTGTAAGCAGTTGCAGCTTTTTCTATAACTGGTAAAACAGTACTAGAACCAGCTATACGAATAACCTGCTTGGGTGATTTACAACTACTAAAAAATAGACAAATAAGTAATAATAAGAAGCGTGATAACAACATAAATATTGTAAAAATAAAAAATCGACTAGATCAGTTTATTTACAAGTTATTACCAGTAATGAACGTTCTGTCAAATTAGATTAGTTTTTTCTTTTATTTTATTTAAAAACCTTTAGATTTAAACAAATCTATTTTTTCTATATTTATGCTGTCTCCACAATGCTTTAAACGCGGCTTTTCGCTGATCGAAATTTTAGTTGTTTTAGCCATAGCAGCGCTCATTATGAGCCTTAGTGTAGGATCTTTAAAAAAGCTGAAGAATCAGAACTCATCTGTTGCCTCAGCTCAGCAAATTCGTAGTAATCTAAATTTAGCTCAATCTTATGCCACTTTAAAGCAAAATGAACATTGGGTCTATTTAGGTCCAGTGAGAGGTCAACGACAGGTTTTGGCTCTAGGTATGTGGGAAAAGGTTTATAAAAATGAGGCTATTATTTTTAAACGAGTCAAAAAGCCTAGCTTATTTAAAAAGGTGAGACTAGGTGATATTGCCACTAGCCAAATTATTCGCCCAGAGAGCGTTCAGTTACAAAATAGTGCTTGGTTTGTCTTTTTACCGAATGGAAGTTTACGTGTTTTAGAAGAAAATGCTGAATTTCTACCTAAAAAGCCTAGTCTTGATTATGACCAAGAAGAAATTGAAGAAGCCTTTTATAATAAAATAGAATTTCTTATTGAACCTGATAAACCTGTAGTAAAACTATTTGAACAAGCTGTTTTACAAAGCTCAGGTGTTACTGGCATTACCCAAATCTATCTTGGTAAAAAAGATCAAGAAATAACCACTCCTCAAGAAGAAGATGATGATGATGTTGAACAATAATCATTTAAAACCTGGCTTTTCACTCATAGAAGTCATGTTCGCTTTGACGATCATGATTATAGGTCTATCAAGCTTATTTTCATTACTGCCTAAAACTCTAGAGGGAGCGACGGGTAGTAGAACACAAGAGTTCGCCCTAGAAATACATGAATCTATTACTCAAGATATTATGTATTATTTAAAAACCTCTATGACGCAACGAGAAGAAGAAGGTATTGACGAAGCTGTGACTGAAAATCTAGAAAATAAGCAAAACTTGACTTTCATTTATAATATTCAAATGCCTAGTGCTGATAATTTTAATACTAATGAACCTGTCACTGTAGAGGTTTTTTTTGATTTAAAAGGCAACCAATTAAGTGAAGCTAGTAAACAATCTTATTACAAAAGCTCAGCTTCAATTATTGAAGAAGTTATAGATGTGAATTTAGATAAAAAAGTCCGTATTATTTCAATAGAAACTGTTTGGCCTTATATTGCAGCTACAGGAGCAAGTAGGTACCAGTTAAAATCAGTGAAAACTCTAAGTTTATAATTTATGAAAGTTGCTCAAAAAAAACAGGGGTTTACTTTAATAGAAATTGTCATTTCTATTACCATTATTTCAATCATGTTACTTATTGCCGTAGATGTGATTAGGTCTTCTAATAAAATCCTCAATAAAGGTGAAAAGTATTTAGAACTCACTGAAGAAATTTTATTAGTAAAAAAGCAATTTAATTTTGACTTTGAGTCATTACAACGCACCTCTTATCTACCTTTTGAAATTATTAAACAAGAAGGTAATGATATGTTTGTATTTGCTATCGCCAAAGAAGGCCTTTACAAAGAAGAACTTAGTCCTCGACCTCTCTCTGTAGTTGCTTACGCCATCAATGATGATGATACACAAAAAGCTCAAGGGTTTATGCGAGCTCAACGTGGTATTGCTTTTGGAGCTTCAAACTCTAATTCCAGCCCAAAAGGCTACCCGCTACCAGGCATTAACAATAATAAATGGGTTGACGATCACCCATTTGAATTTTATGAGTGGGAATTAGTATCACCTAGAGTATTACGTTTAGAAATATCCATATTACTTAATGATGGAAAAATTCTTAATAGTGAGGAACTTAAGCCAGAAGATTACCCTAAAATAGCTTTACTTATGTTTAGTTGTGTTGTGGTAGATAATAAATTACTTAAACTCAACCGCTCTACACTCATTGATGATTTAATTACTTATTTTCCTGACTCAGTAGATGATACTTTTCCTATTAAAAATTGGCAAGAAGCCAAACAGGAATTACCAGATGATATCAAATACCATATTAAGGTATTCAATAAAGCTCTTTTAATTTCTAAGGACGCTCAAACGGTCATGGATACCCTAGATTTATAAATAGCTATCCGTGATTTCTGTAGAGTGTCAATTAACTATTCATAAGCTTTTCAATGACATCTATATCTATAGGAATGTCTTGCATCAAATCTTCACAGCCTTGCAAAGTAATAAGCACGTTGGTTTCTAACCTTATACCTATTGATTCTTCTTCTATATAGATACCTGGCTCAACAGTAAGAATCATATTAGCCTGCAAAGGTTCACTCATATAATTGACATCATGCACATCCAATCCCAGGTGATGTGATACACCGTGCATAAAATATTTTTTTGTTTTAGTGAGCCTAACTGTTTCATTCATATACTCAGCACGACTCATTAGCTCTAATTCAACAAGTTTTTTAGCTGTATATTGCATATTTTGAGCTTGGTACTCTTCTAGTAATACTCCTGGCTTTAATAGTGATTTAGCGTAATTTTGAATATCAAGTACCGCTTGATAAACTTTTTTTTGGCGTGGTGTGAATGAACCTGAAACAGGCACAACTCTAGTCATGTCAGAATTCCAGTTAGCCCACTCGCAACCAATATCAAGCAAAAGTAAATCTCCTGATTTGCAAACTTGATGATTCGATACATAGTGTAAAGTACAGGCACTAAGCCCACTAGCAACGATAGGAGTGAATGCCCAGCGTCTCGTTCTATGATTTTGCATTTGATGCAATAAGTAAGACTCAATTTCCCATTCACCTATATTAGGCTTAATAATAGCTAAACTAGCTTTAAAGGCAGAGCCTGTAATCTGAATAGCTTTTTTGATAGCCTCTATCTCTTCAGGTTGTTTAACCATTCTTAATGGAATCAGTAGTGTAGATAAATCCAAAAAATCAGTGAACCCTTGTTTTTGGAGTGAGTTTTTGTAGCGTTGGTTACGTGTTTCAACTAACTTATCAGCTCTGGAATGTTCTTCGAAATCTACCCATACAGAATCTAATACAGAAGTATATTTAATTACCAAGGCTTCATATTCATCAAATGTAGTAACTTCATCCAAATCATCATCACAAGCTGATAATTGTTGCGCCTGATTAAGATTTAATTTACGTCCCTCCCAAAGAACTGTCGTAGGGTTTGATTTTTCGATAAGTAGAACACTTTTATTCTCACTTGGAGTTTTAATTAAGAAGAGAGCTGCTTTGGGGGCATCAATACCTGTTAAATAGTAAAAATTACTTTGTTGAATAAAACCAAGCTGACCATCAGCATTGCTTGGCATAATGTCATTAGCATGTAAAATGACTAGACTGTTATCTGGAAGTACTTCAAATAAACGCTGCCTATTCCTCCTAAATAATTCAGGGCTAACTGGATCATACCTTAAATAATTTTCCATCATCATGCAGCTCAATAGTCAGTATTAACTGTATGAGCTCTCTACTTTCTGCGCTACATCTCTGTAATTGTAATCTACCTCGTAAATTTGTTTAAAACTAGCAAGCGACTCTTGAGCTAACCCACTTTTTTCTTGAATCACGCCTAATCTATAAAGGACATCTTTCTTAGTGTCATCCATAGAAAGTAAGCCTTTGTTGGCAGCCTTCAGCTGCTCTGCAGCCATATCTAGCATGCCTTTAGCTTCAAAAATCAAACCTTTTAACAAGAGAGCTTTCATTTTGATATTAGGATTATTTTCGGCTCTTTGCAAGTGCGGCATAGCTTCATCAAAGTGATTAAGATTAAATAAAACTTGAGCCAATTTTAAGCGTAAAACTAAATCTGTAGGGTTTTTCTCAACGAGGCTTTGTAAATCAGCTAACTCAATTTGATTTTTCTCTATAATTAGAGCATCTAGCTGCTCTTGCAGAGCAGGCTTGTCCGCTTCTTGAGCTTGGTCTAGAGCTTCCTCATAAGCTTCTACCTGAGACTCTAAACGTTTTGAACGAGTTTCAATATAAAGTTTTTCTAATGAAGTGTCATTCTGACTTAGGTGAAAAGCCCAGTGATAAAAACTCTCAGCTTGAGCCCAATCCTCAAGTTGGCTATAAATATCAGCTAGATCTTTGCTCACTTGTAAGTTTTGATTATCTTGAGCGTAAACTTCTAAAAGACTTTCTACCCTAGCCTGCATTTGCTCTTGGGTCATTGCCAAACGGTTTGCAGCTTGATCTTTGAGATATTCTTCCTGATTTTTCATGCCTGATTTTGAGCTATTCTTAGACATATTACCTTGCTGCATAGTCGCTTTAGCTGATAAATCCTTAGCTAATTGAGCTGAAGTTACATCAGAAGGGTCTTGAGCAGAAATCTCGGAATAAACAGCACTAGCTTCTTGAAGGTTGCCTATAGATTGATAATAAGAAGCTAAATCTTTGAGGAGCTCTGTTTGTGATCCGTCAATTTGCCTTATTGTTTCTAACGCAAAAATAGCTGTCTCTAAAAACCCAACAGATATTGATGCCTCGTGTAGTTGTGTCGCCAACTCTGTACTTGAAGGGTGCTTTTCAAGCCCATCTTCAATAAGTTCAAATAGCTTATCAACGTCTTTCTTCAGTAAGCTTTGAAATTTCCCTTTGGATAAACCTCCTTTTTTAGAGTCACCCAAACCTAACATAAGCTCACAACGTCTTAACAGCTTTCTCGCTGGTAAAAAACCTTGGTGCTGCTGCAAAACAGCGCGACTTAACTTAATCGCAAACTCATAATTTTTAGAATGAGCAACATCTTGAGCTTTCTTCCAGAGGCTAGCCGAATCATTGCTAAGGTTTGATTCATCATGAAATTCTAGGTTTGTGTTCATATTAGGTTAATTATATTGATTTAAATAGTAAGCTACAGGGTCTCGTTTATAAAGGTTTGAAGATTGATTGGAAGCTTTTTTTTCATCACTATCTACAAAATTACTTTTTTCACTTTCTTGGCTTGTAAATTCAATCATGAGTTGAGCTTTTAAGTTTCTTTGAGCTAATTTCTGTTTAAATTCTAAATATAACTGTCTAAGCTGGTTCGTTAGTTCTTCCTTTGTTAAATTTGGCTCTAGCTCTGGTTGATCTTCCAACCTTTGAAGTTGTTCTTCACTTAAATTTAATTGAGCTAATTGATTTTTTTTAGTTTGATCACTCTTGATATCAGAAGGGCTCTTCATCCATTTTTGTTCTAACAAGTTTTGTAAATCTACAATCAAAGGATGATAATAAGGGTTAATTATATGGTATAGACTACTTATTTCTTTTTTCAGGTAGTTAATTATTTTAAGCTCATTTTTAGTCATAGGCTTTCCTATACTTTCCCACAAAGGAGCACTATATAGCCATAGTTTTTCTAAAGATTCCTTACTTTCATCTAAGGTTAATTTATCATAAGGTTGTCTTTTTAGGAGGTTTAATAGTCTAAACTCTAGCCATTGAGACTCAGTTTCCATCCATTTTTGAGGGTCTGGCAATTGATTTTTAAAATAGGTCTTCCAGTCTCCTCTGAATTTAATTATTTCATTCCAGTTAGGGTACTTACCAGATTTAGCTAACCAAGATTTCCAGGTGCCCACAAAACTCAAAGAAGCCAAAGTAAAAGGTTTGTTTTCAAGGCTATATGTTGTTTGAAAGTCTAACTTTAAATCTTGCATATTAGTTACTTTTTGTTGTGAGCGGTAATAATTACTCGCTGCAACTTTAGTTTCTAAATGATTTATTTTTTTTAACGCTAAAAGACCTGTAATAATGACATCTGGCACATCTAATTGAACCTTTGTATTGCCCCATAAATTTTCATCTTTATTTTCATAGATTAAGGCTTCTGAAAACAAATACGCTTTTATTAATACTTTTTCTACGCCTTCATTAAGAAGGAATTGATTGTTTATTAAGGGTAAATCAATTATTTTAACGATAAAAACATCATCAATCGCTACTACATTGATATAAGGGTCTGCAGAGATTGCATTTAATGGTATTTCTTTAAACTGAAAAACTAATTTCTTGAGTCTTTTTTCATTTTTTTCCACTAAATGGTGAGTGACAAAAAAATAATCTAGCTCGTCAAAATATTCAATAAGCTTAGCTTCAGGATTAGTTTCAATAAATGCACTGCCCCTTGAACCTGCAATCATAGTTAACAAAAGCACACAGATTACGCAAAACCTCTGTGCGGTTAGCCACATATTTATAATAATGAAATTTGTTATGAAATAAGGCTATATTTGACGCCTTATTTTCTTTAGAGTTCTTTCTGCTCCTCTTTGTGTTTGAGGACCTGTGTATATTTCAGTGATAAACTTGCTTAGTTTTGGTATAGATGAAGCCACTCCTAAGCCAGCAAAACTCCATATGAGAGCCTTGCGTGATTTAGAGCCTAAAATTCCAGATAAAAAAATTCCAGCCCCTAAGCCTAATAAGCCAGCTGAGACGACATCGCTCTTTTCTACTACCGCTTGTATATCAACTTTTTTAGAATAATTTGAATCCATAATTTAACCGTATTCTACCTAAAATAAACTATCAGTCAATGTATAAAAAGAGCTTTTACTCAACAATCGTTTAAATGTCTTGATATTTATTAAAAATCTTTTAGAATCCACAACCCTTATATTCTATAGTCCTTGTATTAAATAAGTTCTATTAACCCAAACCTCATTTTAGATACCATGAATAGTTTACTTGTTGAAGAAGCCTCTACTATTGTCACTGAACCAAATCTGCTTATTACTCTTGTCTCTCAAAGGGTTAAAGAACTTGCACAAGGCGCATCACCTTTAGTGCAAACACTCCCTAGCATGACAACTGCAGATATTGCGCTCACAGAAGTGATTCAGGGTAAGATTCGTATTCTTGCTGAAGACATGGTTTAACTAAAACCTATTCAAGCTTTAGTAGCTTTACTTCAAATAAACGCTACCGCATTTCAAGCTTGATACTATGGAAAAGACCTCTCTCATTGTTAGCAATAAAGTAGCCAGAAGAGATTTTCATATTTCAGACACCTACGAGGCGGGACTAGTGCTCAAAGGCACCGAAATTAAATCCATTCGCTCGGGTCATGTAGATATTAAAAACTCGTTTGTTCGCATCGAGAAAGGTGAGGCTTTTTTGTATGGTTGCGATATCAAACCTTGGGGTACTGCTGGAGATTGGATTCAGCATGAAAGTAAAAGACCGAGAAAAATACTCCTTCACCGCAAGGAGTTGCTCAAAATTGCTCAGTTAGTAGATCAAAAAGGCTATACTATTCCTTGCTTAAAGCTCTATTGGAAAGGTTCTAAAGTAAAGGCTGAAATTGGAACAGCTAAAGGTAAGGATCATGCGGACAAACGACACGATTTAAAAGCGAAAACACAAAAGCGTGAAATCGCCAAAGAAATGGCTCGCTTTAACCGCAACTCTTAATTAGTCTAAAACCAGTAAAATATTAAGTGTTTCATGATTTATCCTCAGTCAATTGTAAGAAAAAAAGGTAATATTCAACTTATCCTTATTATTGTAGTTGCCCTCATCATCATAGCGGCAGTTATCGGCTTAATTTTAATTGGGCAAAAAAATAAGAAAAAAACAACTGAAGAAACTTTTACAGAGACCCCCATCACGCAAACACAACCTAAACATACAGAAGTTCCAAAAGTTAAGTTAGTAGAAAGCATCAAAGCTGCCAAGGGGTATAAGAATCCTAGATCAGGCATGCAACAACTCACTAATTTACTTAGTAAGTCAGGGTTAAAAGGTTTATTAGAATTTCTGCCTAAAAATAGCCTTACTCAAGCAGAACAAAAACTGCTAGCTCAATACAACAAAACATCTCCATTAACTACACAAGAAATTAAATTGGTTTCAAGAAAAGCCAATACTCAAACTTGGTCCATGAGTTTTAATGGTATTGATAATTTTAATTTAGAAATTACTTATAAAAAGGATGGTAATACATGGGTTATTGATTCAGCCACACTTATTCAAAAAGAAGTAAGCTATCAAACTCCTGAGTCTATAATTCAAGATTTTCTTGTCGCTTTACAGGCACTTGATTTTGCTAAAGCTCTTTCTTATGTTGATTTAACTAAAGTTCCAGCTGAAAAAATAGCTGCTTTATGTATACTTCTAGAAGAAACTTCACTTGATTTTAGCTCAGAAAAAACGATTAAAAAAATTCTCAACAAAGAAAACCTCATCACCTATCTCGCCTACTTAGTGAGCAAAGATAAGCTAGAAGAAGGCAAGTTTGCCATTACCCTCACTTCTCAAGAAAAAATAGCAGCTAAATTATGGAAGATTTCAGAAATCAATTTAGATAGTGTTTTAGAGCGTTATGCTACTCTATTTGGAGATGGGGATATCTACTACACGCCTCTAATTAAAAACCCAAAAGGTGGTGATAGTTTGGCTCTATACTTTGAATTCAATGAAGCCACTTTATCTAAACGCACCCAAAAGCAACTAGATATTGTCATCGCTCTGCTTAAAAATAACCCTAATAAACATTTATCTATATCAGGTCATGCTGACTCTATAGCCTCTACTAATTATAATGATCAGCTATCGAAAGACAGAAGTTTAGCTGTAAAAAACTACTTCTTACAAAATGGTATTAAAGAAAACGAGGTAAGTTATAATTACTTTGGAGAGCTCCAACCAATTAGACCCAACGAAAAAGAAGATGGCAGTGACAACCCTGCAGGTAGACGAGCGAATAGGAGAGCAGAAATTTATCTGAATTTCTAATTTTGCAAAGAACTGTTTATGGTACTTAGTAAATTTATCTGTAGCCTTGCCATTATATATATACCTTGGTTGCTAGCTAATAATTTACAGGCTAGTTCAGAGCTTAACTCTTCAATTTACTTTCCTAGTCTTAACCCTTGGTATAAAGTCTCTTTACCTGAGGTTAAAGGTATTTATAAAGAACCTAAGTTAAATTTAATAACTCACAAACAAACCTCATCAGCTACTGCTCTAGCTGATGGTATTGTGTGGAAAATAAAACAGTCACCAGATAGACAATCATCGACCGTCTATATTATACATAAGGATGAAAACAGTCATTATTATTGTAGCATCTACCCTTCTATTGAGTTGCTTTTTGTAAGCTTAAATAAGCTTGTCACTCGAGGGTTTAAAGTAGGCACAATTCATTCCAAAAATTTACCTGCAAGCAATATCTGGCAACCTGAGTTGATAGACCTACAAACAAAAGAGAAAGCTAATATTAGCGTGAAACAAACTACTCTGATATTGAACTCCGCCTTAAGCGAGCTCCAAAATAAAATTCAAGCTCAACGGTTCAATCAACTCCCTAATTTGAAAATTCTACAACCATGAACCAGTCAACCATTGCCTCGTTATTATTAAGTAGACCCAAACAAGCTAAAGTGATAGGGCTAGGTGTACATGCTCTCGAACTTGAACAGGCTCATCAACTTATTAAGCAAGCTTGTATAACACCTCAATTTCAAGGGTTTGTCTGTGCCACTAGCGCTCATGGTATTATAGAGGCACAAAACAATGAAGCTCTACAATCTGTGTACAAAGACGCTTTTCTCGTAACTCCAGATGGGTTACCATTAGTATGGGTAGGCAAAAGCCAAGGACTTAATAAAATGAGCCGAGTCTACGGTCCCGACCTTATGCTCGCAATCCTTCAATCGAGTGAGGAAAAACCTCTAAGACACTTTCTTTGGGGAGCCAATGACGGAGTCGCTCAAAAACTCCAAGAGAAACTACAACGAGATTATCCTTACCTCGAAATAGTGGCTGCTGTGACACCTCCCTTTAGGGCTCTCACTGAACAAGAAGAATTAGATTTAGTTGAGCAAATTAGAGCCACTAAACCACACTGTTTTTGGGTAGGCATCAGCACACCTAAACAAGATTTATTCATGCATCAATTTCTACAAAAATATCAAAAAGAGCTCAGTTTTGACGAGCATGGATTCGTGATGTTTGGTGTAGGCGCTGCCTTTGACTTTCATCTTGGACACCTCAAACAAGCTCCAACATGGATGCAAAAAACTGGTTTAGAATGGTTATTTAGAATGCTTATGGAGCCCAAAAGACTTTTTAATCGTTATGTTGTGATTGTACCTCGGTTTATTTTTGGAAGTCTTAAGCAAATTATTCTTGGACAAAACCAGCCCCTAGACTAAGTTTTACTTATTCAGTACATTATGCTCATTAAACCCACCTTTTCAGACCCTTCCAAAACCACAGCACTAGTCACTGGTGGTGCCGGTTTCGTACCATCACACCTCATTGATCTACTCATTAAAGAAGATATCAATATCATCGCTCTAGATAACTTTATTACTGGTAGCCCTAAGAATATCGAGCATCTCGACAAGCACCCTAACTTCTGCTTTTTTGAACATGACATTTCAACTCCTTACCAAGTAGAGGGTCAGCTAGATTATATTTTCCACTTAGCTTCACCAGCAAGTCCTATCGATTACCAGAAACGCCCTATCGAAACGATTAAATCAGGTTCTTTTGGAACACATTATGCATTAGATTTAGCCGTAGAGAAAAAAGCTAGGTTTTTATTTTCTTCTACTTCTGAAGTCTATGGAGACCCTCTGGTGCACCCTCAACCTGAATCTTATTGGGGTAATGTGAATCCTATTGGGCTTCGTAGTTGTTATGATGAGAGCAAGCGCTATGGAGAGGCAGCTATCATGGCTTACCACCGAGCTTTAGGTGTGGATACTCGTATTATAAGAATCTTTAATACCTATGGGCCTAGGATGCGCCTCGATGATGGACGAGTTGTACCAGCCTTCATTTCTCAAGCTTTACAAAACCAACCACTAAGTCTTTTTGGTGATGGTAGTCAAACTCGCAGTTTCTGTTATGTCTCCGACCTAGTGCGTGGCATGTGGCTGCTTATGCAAAGTGATTGTACTGAGCCCGTTAATATTGGCTCATCAGAAGAGATGACTATTAAAACTTTTGGTGAAAAAATTAGTGAGGCACTTAACATTGACTTCAATCCTGCTTACCACCCTCTTCCTGCAGATGACCCTAAAATTAGGCAAGCAGATAACAGCAAAGCCAAACAGCTACTTAATTGGCAGCAAGAAGTTAGCTTTGATGATGGCATCAAAGAAACCATCGCTTATTTTAAAACTGTTATTTAACTCATATTTAAGACCATGTCAGAATCAGACAATATTTACCCTGAGTACGAAAAATTTCTCTCACGTGAGGACAAGGAAAAGCAGCTACAACAACAAGGCCACGTATTCTGGATGTATGGGCTCTCAGGGTCAGGGAAATCAACCATTGCTCGAGCTTTAGAAAGAGAGTTACAACAACAAGGAAAAATCTGCCTTATTCTTGATGGTGATCAATTACGCAGTGGGCTTAATGCTGACTTAGGCTTTGATGATGCAAGCCGTGCTGAGAATATTCGCCGCACAGCTGAAATAGCTAAAATTCTCGCTCACCAAGGTTTCATCGTTATTGTTTCAGTTATTACACCTCAGCGTCAATTTAGAGACGCTGCACGAGCTATTATAGGTGCAGATTTCTCCGAAGTATATGTCAAAGCTAGTTTTGATACCTGCCAACAAAGAGACCCTAAAGGGCTATATATAAAAGTCACTGCTGGTCAAGTGAGTAATTTTACTGGTAAGCAAAGCTCATTTGAAGAGCCAAAATCAGCTGAATTAATTTTAGATACAGAAACACTCAGCCCAGAAAAGTCAGTCGAAAGATGCCTGAACTACCTCAAGCCTTATACTCATATTTAAGCTTAAACAATAAATACATTACCTACTTAGTAATATTGGTAATATTTAATTTCTTGACAATCACCTCTTAACTACGCTATTTACCCCTTATGTCTAATTATCAATTAAGTCATCTTGACCAACTTGAAGCCGAAGCTATCTTTATCTTGCGCGAAACAGCTGCTCAATTTGAGAACCCTGCCCTCCTTTTCTCTGGCGGTAAAGATTCTATTGTGATGGCTTACCTCGCCAAAAAAGCTTTTTACCCAGCCCGCATCCCTTTCCCTCTCGTGCATGTCGATACTGGACATAACTTTGTCGAAACCATGGAATTTAGAGATAAATTCGTAGAAGACATGAACGCCAAGCTTGTAGTAGGTTCAGTTCAGCAGTCTATCGATGAAGGTAGAGTACAAGAAGAAACTGGAGCCAATGCCTCACGTAACAAACTACAGACGGTAACGCTTCTCGATACTATTGAAAAATATCACTATGACGCTTGTTTAGGAGGAGGTCGTCGCGATGAAGAAAAAGCTCGTGCAAAAGAACGTTTTTTCTCTCACCGTGATGACTTTGGTCAATGGGACCCTAAAAAACAGCGTCCAGAACTATGGAACTTATTTAATGGCAAAAAGCACCAAGGTGAAAATTTCCGCGTCTTCCCTCTCTCTAATTTTACCGAAATGGATATTTGGATGTACATCCAACGAGAAAACATTGAACTCCCTATGCTTTATTTTGCGCACAAACGTGACGTGATTGAGCGTAACGGCATCATCCTTGCTGTATCTGAATTTGTCCAACCAAAAGAAGGCGAAACCGTAGAGCACAAGCAAATCCGCTTTAGAACTATGGGAGATGCTACTATCACGGGAGCTATTGAATCAGATGCAGATACCTTAGATAAAATTATCGAAGAAGTGGCTGCAGCCAGACAAACAGAACGAGGTAACCGTTCAGACGATAAACGCTCAGAAACAGCGATGGAAGACCGCAAAAAAGAAGGTTATTTTTAGGCCTATACCTCTACCTACCCCTACCTATCTCTTTTTTCAATTATTTATACTTACACTAAGCACAGCTTACTTACCCCTTTATTCCCATGGATTTATTACGTTTTACAACCGCAGGTTCTGTCGATGACGGCAAATCAACTCTTATTGGCCGCCTTCTCTATGATTCAAAAAGTATCTTCGAAGATCAGCTTGAAGCAATGGAAACCAGTTCAGCTAAAAAAGGTGATGAAAATATTAACTTAGCCTTACTAACTGATGGACTCAAAGCTGAAAGAGAACAAGGCATCACCATTGATGTTGCCTATCGCTACTTTGCAACCCCTAAGCGCAAGTTTATCATTGCCGACACACCTGGTCATACTCAATACACACGTAACATGGTGACTGGTGCTTCTACAGCTAACCTAGCTATTATCTTAGTAGACGCTAGACATGGTGTGATTGAGCAGACTAAACGCCACTCATTCATTGCTGATTTACTACGCATTCAGCACGTAGTCGTGGCTGTTAATAAAATGGACCTTGCCGATTACAGCGAGGAGACTTACAACGCTATCGTTCAAGACTATAAAGAATTTAGCTCACGCTTAAGTAACCTCGTTGATATTACCTTTATACCTATCTCTGCTCTTAATGGAGACAATGTGGTTGATAAGTCAGAAAACATGGACTGGTACGGAGGTTCATCTCTACTCTACCATTTGGAAAATGTTCACGTAAATAGCGAGGAAAACCATGTAGATGCAAGATTTCCAGTTCAGTGGGTGACTCGCCCACAATCTGACCAATGGCATGATTTCCGTGGTTATGCAGGTCGCGTTGCAGGAGGTGTATTTAAACCTGGAGACACAATTGTCGCTTACCCTTCTGGATTCAAAACAACCATTGATAAAATCTATAACGCTACTCAAGAACTAGACAAAGCTTTCTCTCCTCAGTCTATCACCATGACTCTCAAAGACGAAATTGATATTTCTCGTGGTGATATGATTGTCAAAGAAAACTCTATACCACATATAGAGCAAAACTTGGAAGCCATGATCTGTTGGTTCTCAGATAAACCAACGCAACCAAGAAGCAAACTCGTGCTTCGTCACACCACCCAAGAAGTACAAGCTCTTATCACTGACTTTAAATACCAAGTCGACGTTAATACTTTACATAAAATTGAAAATATTGACGGATTAGAGATGAACCAAATTGCACGTATCTCATTACGCACCTCTAAACCTCTCTTTTATGATAGCTACAGAAAGAATCGTACTACGGGATCGTTTATACTCATTGATCCGAATACGAATGAGACTGTAGCGGCTGGCATGTTGAAATAAACGGGAGTTAAAGGCAGAATTACTATAGGCTCATCTACGGCGTTATTTAAGCGCATGGCAGTAGGTCTCTACAGCCAACCCTTAAATGCCTTGTATCTGAACCTATATTAATCCTTACAAGGTAGATTAATTATAAGTTAGAAAACCAAAAACCACCTCAGAGATAATTTTCTGAGGTTTTTTTATTTAAGTTTAGTAGATTAAGCCTGTAGATGTTTAGATATTCTATTAAATTGTTTCTTAGTTATAAGAATTACAATGCTTTGGTGATTTGAAATTAATAGTCTATGTTTATAAAAAATAGATTTATTATATTCTTCTGTTGAAATATATTTCCAAGGAATAAGTAACTTTTTATGAAATAAACTAAATATAAAAAAGGGAATTAATAACAAACCCTTTTCACTTATTCCTATCGTTAGGCATGATTTAACATGAACATTATTCATGCTTATAGATTGAAATCTATAATAATATGCTCTTTTTACTTTAGTTTTATACCTAAATGATTTTGCCAATGCTTGCCACCCACTCTTAACTGAAAGGTGATATAAAATCAAACAGCAGAAACCTGTAAAAAATAAGAGAAATACATAATCCATTAAATGTAGGTACTGATAATATTGCTAACCCTGTAGGTGTTTAGATTGCCTTAGATGCGAGGCGTGTGAGGTCAGGCTGTAGTACCTACTGCCTCGGCCTCGCACAACAAAGCAGGTAAGGCGATATAAATACCGCTAAGCCATTTAATAAGAGTAAAGATTGCCTTTGTTGTCCTTATTAACAGCAGGCTTAGTTGGGTTGTTATAACCATCATCACCAAATGACATGACAATGATTTTTTTACCTCTAATAAGCTGCAATGAGTCTGCATCTGTCGCAATACCACCTCCTGCTGGAGGGTTAAAAGCTGGCATAAAACCATCTTGATCTAGATCCAAACGTACAACATAAGGAGCTCCCCAAGGGTCTAACAAAATAGCTTTTGAATCTTTTGCATTGCTTTCATAGAGTAAGCCTCCCTTACCTTTTTTATAAGCGTTAGCTGAAAAAAACACTTGTTTATCTGGATTTTGCTCTTCGTCTAAACCGAGTAATACTGCCATAAAATCTGCATCTGTATAAAACACACCTTCCCCAGCCTCAAGCGCTGCACTCGAAGCATCCCCTTGTCCAGAAAAGCTCACTCCTTCATTAGCGCCTTCTGGCAAATAGCCATATTCATCGTAAAAACTTTCAACAGCTAAAGACAATTCCATCATAAGCGCTTTACCAGCTACCTCCGTACCCTTCTTTTTAACTTTGAGTGCTCCAACCGTAGACATACCTGCAAGCGCTGCGACAATGGCGATAACCACCATGATTTCGACAAGAGTAAAACCTTTCTTAAGTGTTTGTAATTTCATAAGTTTCATTAAATAATAGTAGATAAATTAATAAAGTGCTCAAAGAGATTTTGCAACTTAAAAGTTCTTAGCTAGTGGAATCACTTTATTAAAAAATAATTTTCATCTTATGCTTGAATTTTATTGAGTTTTTGTAGATAAGAGCAACTCCTAAACAAATTAACTTATGATTCTTCATGATTAATGCCGAGGTGGTGAAATTGGTAGACACGCTAGGTTTAGGTTCTAGTGAGCGTTGGCTCGTGCAGGTTCGATTCCTGTCCTCGGTACCACTATTATCTATGAAGTTTTTTAGTTAGTCTTCTCCTATAAAGCTAATGCTTACAGATTATCAACTTCCCAACTCTCAAGGTTTCTTTGGTGAGTATGGCGGACAATATCTCCCAGAGACTCTCATCGCTCCTATTCATGAGCTAACTAAAGTTTACTACCAAGCAATTGCAGACCCTGAGTTTCAGGCTACGCTCAGTGAATTACTTCATCACTATTGCGGTCGACCTACTCCATTGGATAAAGCTAGTAATTGGACAAAACATCTTGGCGGTGCACAAATTTATCTCAAACGCGAAGACTTACTCCACACCGGAGCTCACAAGATTAATAATGCCATTGGCCAAGCGCTCTTAGCCAAAAGACTCGGCAAAAAAAGAATCATCGCTGAAACAGGTGCCGGCCAACATGGTGTAGCTACGGCTACAGCTTGTGCTAAACTCGATTTAGACTGTGTAATTTATATGGGGGCTGTAGACATGAAACGCCAAGCCCTCAATGTCGCTCGCATGCGCCTCTTAGGTGCAGAAGTACGCCCAGTAACTGTCGGTCAAGCCACACTCAAAGAAGCTGTAAACGAAGCTCTACGTGATTGGGTGGCATCCGTTGAAACCACTCATTATATCTTGGGTTCAGCTTTAGGGCCTCACCCCTTCCCTATGATAGTACGTGATTTTCATCGTGTTATCGGCGTCGAAGCTCGCCAACAATGTATTGAAAGAACAGGTAGACTACCTGATACTTTAGTCGCTTGCGTAGGTGGTGGATCTAACGCTATGGGTCTTTTCCATGCTTTTATTGATGATCCAGATGTCGCTATGATTGGAGTTGAAGCAGGTGGACACGGCATCAAGCCAGAGCAACATGCAGCGCGTTTCCAAGGTGGTCAATTAGGCATTCTCCAAGGTTCAAAAACATGGCTCCTTGCCAACAAGGACGGGCAGATTGAGAAAACACACTCGATTAGTGCAGGCCTAGATTATGCTGCAGTCGGACCTGAACATGCCTACCTCAAAGATATCAATCGTGCTGTGTACCATTATGTCACTGATGACGAAGTGCTCGATGCTTTCCAAGAAATTGCCGACCAAGAAGGCATACTGCCAGCTCTAGAAAGCGCTCATGCTATTGCTTATGTTAAAAAGTTAGCACCAACGATGTCTCCAGATCAGACGATTATTATTAATCTCTCCGGACGCGGGGATAAAGACGTTGAGCAAGTAGTCGAAGCCCTAAACATGAAACTGTAAAAGTTTCACCACTTATTGAGCTATGTCTAAATTCCTCATTGTTATTCCAGCTCGTTACGGCTCAACTAGATTTGAGGGCAAGCCGCTACACTTGATTGCAGGTAAACCTATGATTCAATGGGTATGGGAACAAGCCTCTGCTTGTACACTGGCTGATGATGTCATTATTGCAACTGATGATGAGCGCATTGCTCAAGTGGTGACTGATTTTGGAGGACGTTTTATGATGACCTCTCCTGAACATGCTACAGGCACCGATAGACTTATTGAAGTCATTCAACAGGAAACTCAAGCCACGCATATCATCAATGTTCAAGGAGATGAGCCTCTTATTGAACCTGAATTGATTGATTCACTGATTCAGATACTCAAGGAACAGCCTGAGCTAGCTATGGTGACAGCCGCGACTCCTTTTAAGCTAGAGGAAGATATTAATGATGCTAACATGGTCAAAGTGGCTATTAGTCAATTAGGTAAGGCTCTGTATTTCTCACGTAGCCCTATTCCTTTTACACAAACATCGCCTGAAGGGTTAGTACATTACCGCCACCTCGGTATTTATGGCTACCAGCGTGAACTGCTTGAGCAATGGAATCAACTCAAGCCCAGTTTATTAGAACAAGCTGAGCAGTTAGAGCAACTAAGAGCCTTAGACAATGGCATAGATATTGCCGTATCCATCACTGAGTCTACCCACCCTGGTATTGACACTCTAGAGCAGGCCCAAGCCTTAGAAGAGTGGATACAGGCTAATCATATAGGGTAAAGCACCAGCTATATTTTTGGTTTCTTACTAGTTTTTTATATGTCAGACCCTTATATCAACCCTGACAAACTAGACGCCGAGGTTATTTCCGCTATCATCACACGCCTCGAAGAAAGAGCTAATCACCCCAAGTTCCAAGAGCTCTATCTGCCTTATATTGATAATATTGTAGCTAGTAAACCTACTGCTGTTTTAGAAATAGGTTGCGGTACTGGCCCTATTATTAGACAGCTGGAATGTAAGCTAACCAAGCATCCAACTACCTATCAAACCAAGACTCAGATCCATGCTTGCGATATCAGTCAGCAATTTTTAAGCCAAGCTCAAACATTAGCCGCCAAGGATAGTTGTATTCAATGGCAATTATATCAACCTCAACAAGCACTGCCCTATGATGATGAGCAGTTTGATTGGATTATCATGCATACCTTGCTAGGTCACTTACCTGACCCTTGTGCTATGCTTGAACAAGCTAGTCAACTCCTCAAACCTGATGGAAAAATAATTATCTTTGATACTGATTTCTTGTCCTCAACTTTCGCCTATCATAATGTAGAAAAAGGCAGAATAATTGATTACAAGCTCATGACTAGTATTGCGCAAAATCCAGATATATGTAGGAAGCTACCTCAATATATTGAGAAAACAGGTTTACAAATCATTGAAAATTATAGTGCTAACCTCAGTGAAGTAGGCCAAGGAGACTTTTGGCTATCAAGTGTTCATGGTTTAGCTAAACTAATTACTAGTCTTAATATTTTAGAGGAAAACGAAGCTCAGGATTGGCTCAACTATCAATTGCAGGCACATAAGCAAGGGCACTTTTTTGCTTCAACGAATTATTACACTTTTACCCTAAGTCATAAGAACAAAGGTTTAAATTGACTTAGAGCCATTGCTCGCTTAGACTTTCAAAAAATATGAGCACGCCTACTTTAATTGACAATAGTGACAATCAACGCATCGCCACTTGGGTTAGAAATACTGCTGAAACCCAAATTGAGATGACGCTTAATTTAGATGGTTCAGGTAAATCTAGTATTGATACTGGTCACGCCTTTCTTGATCACATGTTAACTCTTTTAACTTTGCACGGCTCTTTTGACTTAACCCTAAAAGCTGTGGGAGATTTAGAAGTGGATGCTCACCACACAGTCGAAGATGTGGCTATTGTATTAGGTGAATTGATTCGTATAGCTTTAGGAGACAAAATTGGTATCACACGTTACGGACACGCTTACATCCCTATGGATGAAACCCTTACACGTGTGGTTATTGATTTAGGTAACCGCCCTTATTTAACCTTTATTGCAGCTGAGGACACCCCCTCTCCTGCTAACTTACCTTTTTCTCTAGTTGAAGAATTCTTCCGTGCTTTAAGTAATCATTTGCGTTCCAATATTCATGCCGAGGTTTTCTATGGCAGAGATGGTCACCATATTGTAGAGTCTCTGTTCAAATCACTCGCTCGTGCTTTACGTGTCGCAGTGCATCAAGATCCTTTTATGCAAGGTAAATTGCCTAGTACTAAAGAGCTTTTATAATACCATGATTGTCGGTATCATTGACTACGCTGGGGGTAACCTCCAGAGCGTGCGTCGCTCTATTGAATTTCTTGGATACAAGTGTATTTGGGTACATGGCCCTGATGACTTTAATGAAATCACGCATCTTGTTTTTCCTGGTCAAGGCACTTTTGGAGACACCATGAAGCAGTTAAGAGCCAAGAATTTAGAAACCTCTATTCTCTCATGGATTGCTGAAGATAAGCCGTTCTTAGGTATCTGCATTGGTTATCAAGTCCTCTTTGAAAACAGCACAGAATCTCCAGAGGTCAAAGGCTTAGGCGTATTCAAGGGTCAAGTACGTAAATTTCAAGTGACTCAAGAACATGGTGAAACTCTCAAAATCCCACATATGGGATGGAACACGTCCCATATTGAAGATCAATATGGTTATGCAAAGCTATTACCTACAGAGCCATACTTCTATTTTGTGCACTCTTACTTTCCACAAGTAACAGATCGTTCTATTATTTTTGCTACGAGTCATTATGGTGAGCCATTTGATGCAGCTGTGGCTAAAGGACGTCTACTAGCTACTCAATTTCACCCAGAAAAGAGCCAAGATAATGGATTAAACCTTATCAAAGCTTTCTTTAAAACTCATTCTTAATCCGACGTATTACCATGGCTAACTTTAAAAAGAAATCTCGTCAAAACCATGATGAAGCTCGACAAAATCGCCATGTCAGCCGACATGATCGAGTGGGCACTCAATTACTCAAGGAGAAGCCTGAGGACGAGCTTATTGAAACCATTCAATCTCAGACTAACCCTCTCATCTTAATTCTAGACGAAGTTCAAGACCCTCGTAATTTGGGAGCTATTCTACGTACCGCTGATGGCGCTGGAGTCACTGCAGTTGTTGTACCCAAAAACCGTGCTGCAAGCCTCAATGATACTGTGAACCGTGTCTCTGTAGGGGCGGCTGAACATTGCAATTTCTTTCGCGTGACTAACCTTAAGCGTGCCATGGAGCAGATCAAAGCCGAAGGTGTTTGGATTACAGGCACTTCTGATCAAGCTACAGCTTCTGTATATGATTTAGACTTTACCGGGCCTACAGCTATTGTTATGGGGTCAGAGGAGAGTGGTATTCGCCGACTCACTGAAGAAACCTGCGATCAACTCATCTCATTGCCTATGCAAGGGCATGTGCCGTGTCTCAATGTAAGTGTTGCTACAGGAGTTTGCCTCTATGAAGTGGTGAGACAGCGTTTAAATAGCTAACACGATTATTCATGAGACAAAAAAACCACTGACTTTCATCAGTGGTTTTTTATTTAAAATTCTCAATTATTAATTATTTTTTTAAGCAAACTAATAAAGAATGAATCACAGCTGGAACAAAAAAGAGAAAACACAAAATAATATTAATCACAAAACTCTTTCCAATACCTGCCTTAAAAAACACAGCTAATGGAGGAAGAAATAAACTAAGGATTATAAGGATAAGTGGGTTTTTCATAATTGATTTAATAAAGGTTGTCACTCAAGCTAGGCTAATTTAATTGATTATCAAGTATTTTATCTTTTCATTGCTTTGAAATCACTTAGACTACGAGAAATTTATGGAAACTATTATTCACAGTGTTGATTTCGAAGATTATGATGATGCCGTCAACTTGGCAGTTAAGCATCTTAAGAAGTCTGAGATTGTAGCTATACCGAGTGAAACGGTTTATGGTCTAGGCGCTAACGCTTATGATGACACAGCTGTGGCTAAAATTTTTGCGGCGAAGAATCGCCCTAATCACAACCCCCTCATTCTTCATATCCATAAAAACCAACTCAAGTACGTCGTTGACATTCCAGAAGAGCAACAAAAACTGGTCAATGATATCACCGAGGCTTTTTGCCCTGGCCCTCTGACTCTCGTGCTACCTAAGACAGAGCAAGTCTCTGATTTGGTATCAGCGGGCTTGGATACAGTCGCTGTGAGAATCCCAGCTCACCCTATCTTACGCAAAATTATCAAACAACTAGGAGCGCCTATCGCCGCACCTAGCGCTAATAAGTTTCAAAGTATTAGCCCCACTTCAGCTCAAGCGGTATTCGAAGAACTCAACGGCGACATCCCGCTGATTATTGATGACGGCGCTTGTAATAACGGTGTCGAAAGCACCATTATTAGTTTTGATTTTTCAGGAGCTAAGCCAATTATAAATATGCTACGCCCAGGCCCTGTAAGCATTAAAGATTTGCAAGCTTTTGCCCCTGTACGCAAAACCTTCCTCAAAGCAGCTAAAGAGGAGCAGAAAGTACAAGCTCCTGGACAGTTCAAGGTGCATTACTCGCCTAAAACTCCCTTACGTCTGATCCATAAATTTGAAGATTTTGAACCGCAAGAGGGCAAGCGTTATGGCTTACTCAGTTACAAAGGTGATGATAAAAAAAGCTACACTGATCTGTATGATTGGGAGCAAGTAGAAACGCTAAGCCCCAGTCGAGGTAAGCTCAGCGAAGCCTCAGTTAGACTATATTTTTTATTACGCAAGCTAGATGCAGCTGGGCTAGATGAAATCATTGCAGAACCCGTTTCAGAAACAGATATAGGTGTAGCTATTATGGATAGACTACGTAAAGCCTCAATTAACTATTAAAACTCATGAACGATCCGCAATCAAACAACGAGTTAAACTCTAATGAACAAGGTTTTTTAGAGACTTCGATTGCGCGTAAAATTCTTATTATACTCATCCTCTTTTCAGCTTTTTGCTTTTCTCTAGAAACAGCACCAAAACTAGCTGATTCTACCAAGGCATGGTTACAAAAAGCCAACCTCATTATTACTGTTCTATTTACCATAGAATACTTAATTCGTGTTGTTCAGGCCAAAAATAGTCTAAAATTCATTTTTAGCTTCTTTGGTATTATAGATTTATTAGCTATCCTGCCCTTCTACCTAAGCTTAGGTCTGCTTGATTTACGTTCATTACGCCTCTTGCGCCTGCTTAAGCTTATTAGAGTGATTAAAATAATCAGTTATAACCAAGCTATCAACCGTTTTGCTAAAGCGATTAGCTCAGTCAAAGAAGAACTACTCATTTTCTTTTTTAGTACCTTACTGATGTTTTATTTGGCTGCTGTAGGGATTTACCATTTTGAGCATGAAGCCCAGCCAGAAATTTTTAATTCTATTTTTAATTGTTTATGGTGGTCTGTAGCGACTCTCACTACTGTTGGCTATGGTGACATCTACCCTATTACTATTGGAGGAAGAGTGTTTACTCTGATTATCCTTATTTTAGGACTTGGGTTTGTAGCCATCCCGTCAGGTATTATTGCCTCGGCTCTCTCTGATATTCGCAAAGATAATTCTGATGTTTAGAGCCTTTCTCACCTTATCTGGACTAACTTCTGTGAGTCGTTTACTCGGCTATATTAGAGATATTTTAATTTCTAACTATTTAGGAGCGAGTTGGGCGAGTGATGCTTTTTTTACCGGGTTTAGGTTTCCGAACCTTTTCAGGCGCATCTTTGGCGAAGGAGCCTTTAATGCAGGGTTTGTCCCTTTGTTTTCCAAAGCTCTAGAAGAGCAAGGACGCGAAGCCGCAGTTAAATTCTCTAATCAAGTCTTGAGCTTGTTAGGTATTTTCCTGCTCGCCATGACAGTGCTGTTTATCTTTAAGATGGAGTGGCTCATCACTCTATTAGCGCCAGGGTTCAAGAATCAGCCTGAGACATTAGCCCTAGCTACTAATTGTGGTAAAATCATGTTCAGTTACCTATTCTGCATGTCTCTTACTGCACAATTAGGAGGTATTCTCAACACGCTTAAGAAATTTGCAGCGGTAGGCTTTGCACCTATTCTACTCAATTTATGTTTTTTAGTCACCTTACTAGTCTACATACCTTTTTTAAAAATTGATCATAATTTAAGCTCTATTGCTTACGCTCTGAGCATTGCTGTCTGCGCTGCTGGTTTTATGCAATTAAGCTTACTCTGGGTTTGTTGTTACAAAGCAGGTATTAGACTCAGGTTTGCCTTTCCTAAAATCACCAGAGAGACTCATGAGCTTTTTAAACTCATTGTCCCAGGTATTTTAGCCTCTAGTGTGCAACAGCTAAATATTTTTATTGGGCATGCCATTGCCTCAGGCCAAGAGTCAGCCATCTCTTACCTCTATTTTGCCGATAGGGTAAACCAACTACCTATAGGCATAGTTGGTATTTCGTATGGCGTAATTCTTTTGCCGCTGATTAGTCGCAAGCTCAGTGCTAAGCAACCTATTGAGGCACAAGCCGACTTTATAGATGCCGCTAAAAAGTGCCTCTGGATAGCCATGCCAGCAGCTACGATTATGCTCGTACTGCCTTATGAAATTATTCACGTACTCTTTTATCGTGGTAAATTCACCTTAGAAGACACAGCGCAAACAGCACTTGTTCTACAGGCTTTTGCTGTAGGCCTTCCATTTTACGTGCTCAACAAAGTGTTCCAAACGCCCTACTTTGCGACTCTAGATACCAAAAAACCTATGATTATTTCTATCATATCTATTATTATTAATACTGTTTTAGGTTGGTTATGGTTTAAGTCTCATGGAGCTGTCGGTATTGCGTTAGCTACTTCTGTGGCTGCAGGCATTCAAAATATATCATTAGCTGTTTTCCTTCCTAAACCTTTTGGATTTACTCGCAGCTTTTATTTTTATATACTCAAATTAATTGGGTTATGCCTAATTTTTGCGGCAGCACTTTATGCTCTCACTCCTCTAGGTTCACAATGGACTGATTTAGGTAATTTATTAGACTTTGTATTTCTTGGTGTTTGGTTGCTAGTTGCTGGTACGCTCTATTTATTAGGCAGTCATTTTTTTAAAGTAATTGATGTTACAGAACTCAAAAAACTCGTCAAAAAATAATATTTATGAAACTTCTTTTTCTCATTTCTGTTATTTTAATCAGCTTAGGCTCAACTAGCTTAGCTGAGGAAACAGTTGTTGATACTAAGAAAGAGAGCGTCATTCTCTTACACGGTTTATGTCGTAGCTACCGAGCGATGAAACCTATGCAGACATTCTTCGAAGAACAAGGTTACCATGTGGTTAATACTGGTTACCCATCGACCAAGGCTCCTATCGAGAATCTAGCTAAAGACTATCTACCTGCTATGTTAGAGCAATGCCGTGCTCAGGGCAGCACACATATTCACATTGTGACTCACTCCTTAGGAGGCATTTTACTCAGAGAGTATTTATCTCAATCTGAGATCCCTCAATTAGGTAAAGTCATCATGCTTGCACCACCTAATCATGGTTCTCCTCTGATAGATAAATTTGGTGAATTCAAAATCCTTCAATGGATTCAAGGAGATGCTGGGCAACAACTCTGCACCACTCCTCATGGCAAACCTCATGAACTGAATCAAAATCCCTACGAATTTAGCTACCTTGGAATTATTGCAGGTAAACACAGCTTGAATCCATTATACAGTGTACTCATCCCAGGCAAAGATGATGGCAAAGTTCCTATCGAAAATACCAAACACCCTTCTATGACAGACTTTTTGGCTCTCCCTACCTCTCACTCTTTTATTATGCGAGATAAAGAAGTCAAACAACAGTGCTTAGCTTTCCTCCAAACTGGGGAATTTGTTAAGTAGTAAGTTAAATAGACCTAATGAAAAAAACAAAATACTTACAAATTTTTGAATATCTAAAAGAGTTCTCAAAAATCAGAAATAAACCTATTCTTGATATTGACGCTCAAGAAACACAATATCTCGAAAAATTTTGGCTTAACGACATTGCTGAAAATGAAATTTTTGAAAATATTATCAGAGCAGACTTCAATGAAGACAACGATTATTGGTTAAAAGTAGGGAAACCTAACGAGCCCGAGAAACCAGAATTTGCCAAGCTTACAGAAAGTTTGGAAAAATGGATTGATAAAACAACTCTACTAAATGAAGAAGGTGAGCCTAAGTTAATGGAAACACTTACAATCAATGATAAAACTTCTTTCATTGAAGACTTCCCGGAACTTAACAAAGAATTACAGCAATACATTAACAATAAGTGGATTGATGACCTGATAGAATACAATGAAAAGTATAAAATATACAAAATTCGACATGAAAAGTATGAAAAAGTAAATACTGTCTACAAACAGCTTTTCCGTATATTTAACAAAAACCAGCAATTTGGAGAAGAGTATGAGTTAGTTGTTGGTGTCGGGCTATTAAACTTTAAAGAAAATAATGAAAGCCCGAAGGTTTTTAGACATATTTTAACCCAGAGAGTAGATATTAAGTTTGAAGACTCACAAATTTTTGTTTCGCCAAACTTAGAATCTGACCCTCAAATTGAAACTGACTCCATCCTCGACTTACCTAAACAATTTGATTCACAAAATATTATAGATGCTGAACAATTGGTAAAGAACTACCTTAAAGAGGAAAACATCGAAACAATTTTTAGCAACACAGAAAAGGCTTTACAAATTTTTGCAGAAAGAATTTCTCCTGATGGCAGCTATAACCACTTAATTGAAAAGCCGAATAGAACGCCTTCAAAACCAAGTATAACTTTTTCTCCTGCTCTCTTATTTAGAAAAAGAAATACTAGAAGCTTTACTGCTCTATATGAGAAAGTATTAGAAGATATTGAAAACGGTGATGACAGCCTTGAAATCCCAACAATAAATGATCTTATAGGCGTCCATTCAAATATTGAAGGTGATAATTATTATCTCGACAACTCATCTAATGATTCACAAATTGAGCCAATATTTTTTCCTAAGGAATATAATGATGAACAATTAGAAATAGTTGAAAAAACCAGAAGAAGCAATAAAGTTCTCGTACAAGGCCCTCCAGGCACAGGAAAGTCACACACTATTGCCAATTTAATTTGTCACTTGCTCGCAAACGGAAAAAAGGTTTTGGTTACTGCCTATACAAAAAGGGCTTTGGAAGTTCTAAAAGATAAGCTTCCACCTGAATTTCAGGATTTAACAGTAAACCTTTTGAGTGGAGATTCATCTTCTCTCCAAGACCTTCAATCAAGTGTAAATGCTATTAATGATGAATTATCAAGAGCTGACCTCTTTGAATACCGGTCACAAATTAGTGAATTTGAAAATAAATTAAAGAATACGAGAGAGTCAATCGCTGAAACCTCAAACGACCTTGTTCAAATAAAAGAGAAATCAACACGAAAAAAAGAACTCAATAAAAAATACAAAGGAACCTTAACTGAGATTGCTGAAAACATTGAAGCAGATACACCATTGTTCGAATGGTACAAAGACGATTTTAATAGTCTTGAAAATGATGACTTGCTATCTAAGTTAATAGAATTCATTCAACTACATGAAAAATATAAGCAAATTGAGACTGATGAGTTTAAATATGTGATTCCAGACCTCAATAATTTACTCACTTCTGTCCAGTTAAAAGAATATTCAAACCTCACTGACAAGCTTGCCAATGGCTTTTCAGAAGATCCTAACCTTAAAATTTCATGTTCAGATTTTGTTGAGTTAAATCAACATCTCAAAAAGCTTCAAAACTTTTACAGTGAAGTAGAACAATTGCAAATTGACTTTACAGCTAATGTTATAGAATCATTTTTGAAAGGCAAGAATAAGGAATGGTTACAAATCTTAAATCAATCAAAATCAAGGCTTGAGAAGCTCGAGAAGTTCGATTTGCAAAAAATTGATAAGGATATAGAAATCGCTTATCCTCAAAACAAAAGTTTAAAGCAACTTAAAAGTGATGCTCACATACTCCTTTCCTACTTAAATGAAGGCAAGCCATTAATGGGTTTTAACTTTGCAATAAAGAAGCCATTTCTGACGAGAGAAATAAAAGAACGACTTTATTTTATTGAGGGTGTTAGAGTCAACGGAAGCCCTTGCGATACTATTAAAGAGTATGAAACTGTTTTGCAGGATATTGTCTTTCAACAAGATTTCATTGAGTTAACAGAAATTTGGAAAAAAGAACCACCTAAAGGGAGCTTACTCTACAAGAAATATTTATTTTTTCAGCAAATTCAAAATGAGGTTGAGCAACTATCAAAATTAATTAATGAAGCGAGTGCCTCAAAATTAATTATTCAGTCTATTAGTAACTTGAAAATAGAACTATTTGATAAAGAAGACCTAAAAAAAGTTAATTTAAAAGCTGAGTTTAGCAAAATAACTGAGAGTATTTCTAAACATAAAGATTTAGTTAATCAATCCAAAGCGTACCTAAACCACGTAAATTTTCATCCTATTAAAGAAGATATTCTTGAAGCATATGATAAAATTGATTATTACTTTTATGATGAGTTGCTGAGCAAACTTAATAAATTTATTGGTGATCAACAGAGTTTTATAAATTTTAATAATCTAAGGTCGGAGCTTTGTTCTAATATTCCATCTACAATACAATTGGTAGAAGAAAATTCATTTTCACTTGAAGATGTAAAAAGTTTAAAAGAAGCAATCTATTTCAGGAATGCGCAATTCCAACTTAACAAGCTGATAGATGTAAATTACGAAAATCAACTCGTTCAAAACTTAACTAAATTGGAACGGGATGAAAGAAAATTGATTGCAAAGCTCGCTTCAAAAAAAGCCTGGTCTAAAGTTGTGGAAGGTCTACAACAAAACCGTTTTTTAAGACAGCATCTAGACGCTTGGGTCATGGCTGTTAAAAAAATTGGCAAAACTGGAACAAGTAAAAGAGCACTGAAATTTAGAAAAATAGCTCAACAAGAAATGGAATATTGCAAAGATTCTATCCCCTGTTGGGTTATGCCATTATACAAGGTTGCTGAAACAATAAAACCTGAACAAGAGATGTATGATTATGTGATTATTGATGAAGCTAGTCAACTTGGCCCTGATGCCATATTTTTACTCTATATTACAAAAAATATTATTATTGTTGGAGATGATAAGCAGACTTCACCTGAATATGTTGGTGTTAAGTCTAATACGATGAGCCCTCACATTGAGCGTCACTTAGGAGGGATTCCTTTTTCAGATTATTATGGAACAGAGTTCAGCTTTTTTGACCATGCTAAAATTTTCTGTAATGGAGTTACTGTTCTTAGAGAGCATTTCAGATGTATGCCAGAAATAATTGAGTTCTCAAATCGTCATTTTTACGCCCCTGATGGAAAAGGTCTTTATCCCCTTAAACAGTACTCAGAAGATCGTCTCGAACCTTTAGTTTCCATATTCTGCTCAAACGGCTACACAGAAGGTACAGGTGCAAGAATTATAAATAAACCTGAAGCAAATAATATTGCTGAAAAAATTGGAAAGTTAGTTGAAGATAAAAGATATAATGGAAAATCTATAGGAATTATTACCCTTCAAGGAAATCAACAAGCAAATGTGATTGAAAGCCTACTTTTAAAAAAAATTGGAGAAGAAGAATTTAATAAACGTAACATAATTTGTGGTAACTCTTCTTCTTTCCAAGGTGATGAAAGGGATATTATCTTGTTAAGCTTGGTTACAGCTCATAATCACAATAGGTCCGCACTTGTAAAACCCGAAGATGAAAGAAGATTCAATGTTGCTGTTAGTCGAGCCAAAGAGCAGATTCTGCTATTTCATTCAGTTCAGCTAGACGATTTAAGTAATATAAATGATTTACGCTACAAACTGTTAGACCACTTTAAAAACTACAATTCTTATCAACCTATTTACAACACTCCAATTGAAAGAAAAATAGGGACGCAACCTGAACCTTTCGATAGTTGGTTTGAAGTTGACGTTTACAATGATATTGTAAGTAAACAACTTAAAATCATTCCTCAATATGAAGTAGCAAAAGGCAGATACAAGATTGATATGGTTGCCCTACTTCCTAATGGTACTAAGATAGCAATCGAATGTGATGGAGATAAGTGGCATGGCCCAGAACAGTATCAAAATGATATAATGCGTCAAAAAGTACTAGAAAGATGTGGTTGGCAATTTTTTAGAGTTAGAGGCTCTGAATATTATACCAACAGAGAAAAGGCATTAGAACCATTTTGGAACATGGTTCGCCCTATATTAGAAAAACAGATAGAACTAGCTTCAGGTTTAGATTCTCCGAAATCAATTATTCAAAAAGACAAAGAAATTACAACAGAAATTTTCGTAGATTTACAAAACCCACTTTTGCAGAAAAATGATAATGAAACCTCGATTAATTCTTTTGAGCAGATTGACTCAAACTCAAGTTCTAATAAAATAATTAGATACTTCAATCTATTTGAATCAGGAGAATATATTCTGACAGACAAAGAGCCGCTGAAGGCTGATTATGTAATTCCCATACAAGAACTTCACCAGAAAGGTTTTCTTATCCAGTGCTATAACTCAGGCCATATTAATAAAGTTCACATTCCAACGCTTCTTTCAAAAAAAATTGGAAGAAAATACATGAATGGATTTAATAAAGACGGGAAATTAATTAATATTGAAGCTGTCGAAACTGAAAAAATCATTGGTATCTATTTCAATGAGAATGGTTGTAGAAAATTTAAAGCGCATTTAACCAAAAACATTTCGACCCGCGAGCAACTTCATTTGCAAGGCTATAAAGTAATTTACAATGATTTTGATATGCTAGAATATAATGTCTTGCCTTTAGATTCCTATAACGACATCAGTCGATTAGTATTTCAAAGTTTTTCAGCCAATGGCAAAGAACTTGATAATATTTATTACAAGAAAGAGTGGGAAGCTCTAACAAAATTAAAATACACTAACGGCGAGTTATTTAAATTTTAAAGACTATCCCGAACCTAGCTAATCGCTTTGTAGAGTGCGAATAAGGCTTTTTGCGAAACGACCTGTTTGAAAGATTCTCTGCTGCGTGGTGAGTAAACCTTAATCACGGATGCCGTAACATCTCCGTTGCTATCTTTTTGTGCTAGGCCGATATAAGCTAAACCAACAGGCTTATCCTCTGTTCCTCCATCGGGGCCTGCTATGCCTGTCACTCCAATGCCATAATCAGCTGTTGCTTTAGTAAGAGCTCCCATTGCCATTTCCTGAGCTACTTGCTCACTCACCGCACCATGACACTCTAAGCTAGTGTTACTAACTCCTAGAGAGTCATGTTTAGCCTGATTACAATAAGTCACCCAATTCTGCTTAATCACAGCAGAAGCGCCAGCTATGTTAGTTAAACGATGACTGATAAGCCCTCCTGTACAGCTCTCGGCTACACTTACGGTTTTGCCTGCTTGTGTGGCTTTCTCAATCACTAAGGCTTCGATACTTTGTTTAGTATCTGATAAATAATAGGAAGTAAAGGCTGCTTGTGCTAGCTTAGCCGCTTGTGCTATCGCCTCCTGTGAACCTAAGAGTCGTAAATCAATTTCTACTAAGCGGGAACAATAGCCCACTTCTAAATCAGCAATAGCGGCAAACTTGTCATCTAACACTTGGTGAAAATCACTCTCGCCCACCTCCATAAAGCGCAGTTCTTTGTAATGAGTTTCCTCGCTACCTATCAAGCGTGATTTAAGCTTAGGCATCACCTCATCAATAAATAACGGCTTTAACTCTATAGGAGGTCCAGGTAACAACACAATAGCACAATTGTACTTACCTGTAATTACCTCAGGGAACCATAAACCAGGAGCTGTCCCCATATGGTTTTCAAGTATTTCAGCGCCTACTGGGCATAGAGTTTGCTTGTAATTGTCTGCAGGCATATCACGATCTCGCTTGGCAAAAAAAGCTTCTAATGAGCGTACGGCTTGCTCATCTTGAATCATCTCTAGATTAAGCAATTCTGCTACATAATCTCTAGTCAAATCATCACTAGTAGGCCCTAAGCCTCCAGTGATAATGACACAATCACTACGTTCTAAACTATCAGCAAACACCTCTTTTAGCACTTCCCCGTCTGGAGCTGTGACATGACGCTGCAGGCTAATTCCTAGACTAAATAGCTGCTCACCTATCCAAGCGGCATTCGTATTAATAGTATGACCTATCAATAGCTCATTACCTGTCGTGATCAGCTCAACTCTCATAGGATGTTAATGCAAAGGTGTAAGCTTAGCTAGCGTCTTCTTGCTCAAAAATGACTTCTCCATCGCCCCAGAGGCGCTCTAAGTCATATAAATCACGAGTTTCCTCAGTAAAGACATGCACCATCACATTGATGTAGTCTAAGACCATCCAACCACTTGAATGGTCAGGGTTTTGGTACACAGGATCTGCTTTTAACGTTTCTAACAAGTCTTTGCGCACATTATTAGTCACCCCTTTTAAATGAGAAGTTGAGTTAGCAGTCGCAATCACAAAGTAATCAGTAAGGTCTGAAACCTCATTAACTTTGATAATAGTCGTGTTAGTCGCTTTCATTTCTTGGCAAATTTTTGCGCAAGCTGTGGCTAACTCATAGCCTTCTTTTAAAAGTTGTTCTGTCGTTGTTGTTGATGATTTCATAAAGTGACTAGTTAAAGTCTAATAATTAAAAGCCTATTAAGTCTAGGTAAAGTTGCCAGTAATGCTCTCCTCCTAAGACCCATAGCACAGCTGCTGCTGCAAGGAAAGGGCCAAAAGGTAACTGATGACCCATTTTAAAACGAGCTAAAATAGCAAAAATTAATGCAATAAGAGAAGCGACAATAATCACAAAAATACCTGATTGCCAGCCTAGAAACATACCTAGCATACCTAAGAGGTGGATATCTCCCTCACCCATAGCTTCTCTAGGTATTTTGATAAAGGTGGATTCACCCGAAAATTCTTTGATATCTTCTATATAGACTGTTTCTTTGTTTCTACTTTTTTCTACATTTTTTTCTGTATCTCCCTCAGAGGAGCTCCACTCTAATCTATCATGAAAAATTTCAAGGGTGCCTTGCTTCCACAATTTTTTTCCTGAATCCAAAGTAATTTTCACCGACTGCACCTGCATGATAATGCGCTGCTTATTGCGAGTGAATACATCAGACCAAGCCGCTTGGCTATTGTTGCCTGACTTACTTATAGCAGCATCTTTAATAGTCAGAATGATATCACGGTTATCAGCAGACTGAGCCACATTCCATTTGAGTGCTTTTTCTCCATTTTGCGTATTCACCTTCCATTTTAAACGCCCAAAAGCCAATCTACCTAAAATCGCAATCCCCCATAAAAAACTCACACAAATTAATCCATCTAGGAGAGAACCCCCTACTCTACTCCACCAAGATTCATTCCATACATGCATAAAACCAGATTGAGTGATCATCTGGTTGAAGCCTGCCGCGATAACGGCCACTACTGCAGCACCCCACGTCCAATTCACAGGGATGATATAGTGCTTGATATCAATAATACTAATAATGAGTAAAATAGAATAAAACACCAAGTAGACAGCTAATTGCTCTGGTGGATAAACCACAAAAGCCCAAGCAAATAAGGCAGCTACAACAAATTCAATCGCCACATAACGAAAAGCAATACGTGTGTTGCAGCACGCAGATTTACCTCCTTGGATAAGCCAAGTAAAAATAGGTATATTGCGCCAAGCAGGGATTTGCTCCTTACAACTAGGGCAAAAAGAGCGAGCTGGCTTATTCACTGATAAGTTCAGTGGGACTCGGTAAATAACCACATTATAAAACGAACCAAAAAACGAGCCAAACAAGGCGCCTATAATAGCCAACTGAACTGGACTGAGTAAATCGAATCCTAAACTAGCTAAATAAACACCCATCATGATTAACGTTTTTTACCAGATTTTTTCACTGGCTTTTTGGCGGCTTTTTGTTGGGCAGCTTGAGCAGCTTGCATCTCTTCTGCTTGTCTCGCTAATTTAGCTAAAAACCCTTCTTTTTGCGGCTTGTTGCTTTGCTTGAGCTCAGGCTCTGGTAATTTTTGAATCAGGAGTGTCTGACCAATAGAAAAGATATTCTGAGTCGTCCAATAAAGAGCCAACGCTGCTGCATAATTATAACAGAAGGCAAAGAACATCAACGGCATCAACTTCATCATCATGCGTTGCATTTTGTCACCTGACGCAGGTGTCAATGACATCTGAATCACCATGGTTACCGCCATCAAAATAGGTAATAAATTAATAGGGATATAGTGCCCAATAAATGGTATCTCAAAAGGCAGTACAAAACTAAACAAGGTATCTGGTTGTGATAAATCCTTAATCCAGAGGAAAGACTCGCCACGTAGCTCTATAGTGGACTGGAGCATTTTGAAATAACCAAAGAAAATTGGAATCTGCAACAACATCGGCAAACAGCCACCCATAGGATTGAGCTGATACTCCTTGTAGAGCTTCATAGTCTCTTGGTTGAGCTTATTAGGGTTGTTAGGGTACTTCTCCTTAATCGCCTTAATTTTTGGCTGGAGTTTAGCCATCTTCTTCATCATGCGTGTGGATTTCTGATGTAAAGGCCACAGAATCACACGAATGAAAATCGTCAAACTAATAATCGCTAATCCCCAAGCATAATTAGGCACACCTTGATACCAGCCTGCAAAATTATTCATCATCCAGTTGAGGAAGATACTCACTAGGCTAAACCAACCGTAGTTCATAACCTTACCCCATGACTCTTTGATTTCAACTAAAGTCTCACGGTATTTAGGCCCCATATACAGCTCATAACTATAACTCACTGTATCCTTTTGCGCTAAGCGCTGCTGCTGAAGTGGGAAGTAAGCTTCGACACCCTTCTTCTTATCAAAGGCTTTACCATGATCATCTAAAGGCACTTTAAAACCTCTACCTGTAAGCTCTAATTCAGGAGTGATGACCTTAGGCTCCCACAAGATAGTAAAGAACTGGTTAGAAACCCCAAAGAACTCTGCCTGCTCTTTTTCAATAGTCTTAGTTGGGTTACTATCTTTGAACTTTAACGAATGCAAAAACTTGAGTTTATCATTCACAGCGTACACACCAATTTGGTTATCAAATTCACGTGCATAAAGAGGTCTAAGGCTACCTGCGTAGACTTTGTACTGTCCCAAATCAATGAGGCTTTCAGAAGTATTAGTGACATCAATACGTAGCTCAACACGAAAATCAGAGGCAATTTCCTCTGAAGCAAAACGGGTAAAACGCTTGGTCACCATTAAGCCTGATGGTAGTACAGCTTGATAAGCCACACGTTGCGCAGAACTTTCTACTAATTGATAACTCAATGGAGCTTGGTCTAGTTCTCCTTGGTAAAAAACTCCACCAATAGGTAATTTAGCCTCAGCATTGAGAGCTACAGGGATATCACTCTCGACATTGTTCTCAGCAAGCACGCGTAACTCCTTAATACCACCACCGATATTGGTGAATACAATCTCACTCTCTTGAGTCTTCCAGCTGTAAGTTTCTTCAATAAGAGAAGCTTCTGGCAATGGCTTGACCGCCAAACCTGTTGAAGAGCCTGCTGGAGCTGCTGTTTCAACTGTAGGGTTGAGCGCAGCTTGGCGCTGAGCTTCTAATAAACGTTCTTGCTCGGCTTTAGAACTATAATAAAAGTTCAGAGCTAATAGCACACCACAGGCGGATAGAGCTATCCACGTTAATTTATCAAATTGTTTCATTTATAATTTTTATAGTAAAATGTTTTTAAGCACTTCTACACAGCGTTCATTCTGTGCTTGAGTACCTATCGAAATACGCACCCATTCTGGGAGTGCATAAGATTTCATAGAGCGAATAATCACGCCCTGTTTGAGCATGGCTTCGAACAATTCCTGACCAGCCTCACCTTCTTCTCCTACTTTAACAAGGATAAAATTAGCCACAGAAGGCACATACTCAAGACCTATTTCTTGAAAAACTTGCTCATAATAAGCCAAACCTGCTTTATTCATAGCTCGTGTTGCCTCCACATGCTCATAATCTTCAAGAGCAGCTATAGCTGCAGCTTGAGCTAAAGCATTAGTATTAAATGGCTGTCGCGCTTTTTGTAGGATACTTGCCACCTCTTTGGAAGCTATGCCATAACCGATACGCAGAGCAGCTAAACCGTAGATTTTTGAAAAGGTACGTAACACACAAACCTTGCGACCTTGGCGCACATACTTGAGCACATCTACTGGCTCATCTAAAAATTCATAGTAAGCCTCATCAAACACTGCCACCACATGCTCAGGCAAAGCCTCCATAAAGGCATCAATCTGCGCTTGAGTCACATCAGTACCTGTAGGGTTATTAGGATTCGCAATAAAGACGATGCGTGTATTCTCATCAATAGCTGCCAACATCGCTGGTAAATCATGTTTAAAATCTGGGTTAGCTACTTGCTTGTAACTAGCGCCAAATAAATTACCCATCAAACGATAGACCACAAAAGCATGCTCTGAGGCTACTAAATTAACCTCAGGGTTGAGAAACACATGGCTGAGCAATTCAATAATCTCATTAGATCCATTTCCTAAAATCACTTGGTCAAAATCAACATCGAGCTTCTTTGCAAGAGCTGTGCGCAACGCATAACCTCCACCATCTGGATAGAGGTGCATATCTGATAGCCCAGCTTGAATGGCTTCTACAGCCTTAGCTGAAGGGCCTAAATTGTTTTCATTAGAGGCGAGTTTAACAATCGTATTCGGGTCTAACCCAAGTTCACGCGCTGTATCTTCAATAGGCTTACCAGGCTCATAAGCAACCAGGTCACAAACATGCAAATTACATAATTGCTCAAAATTTTGACTCATTATATTAGTAGATTACCAGTTACGCTCTTCCTCTGTAAGAGAGGAGTCAATGACAGCAAATTCTGCCTTTTGCCCCTTAGGAACTCTAATGTAAGCATCATCCCCTTCCTCCAAGCGGAAGAAAGTGATCGATTCCCAGAGTACCTTAGCTTGGTAGTCATCGATTTGAATGAGGGTTTCATGTTTCTCGTTAGTAACCACTTTGCCTAACTTTAATTCATATTGAGCTTTCTCAGTGATGGTATATTTAATACGACCATCAGGCATAATGGTTCCACGTAGACGAGAACCTTCGATAATTTTTGATTTACTTGCATAGTTGGCAGCCACTTCGTAACGCTCGCCATCATCGCCTAAAAGGTAATCTCCCTTGAACACACCTTCAATAATCTTAGTGTTAGAATCAAAATTAGAACCAGTATTCGTTAATTCATCCAAAAGATTTTTCGCATGCTGCACTGATTTTTCAGCTGATTCTAATAAATCTTGAATAAGTTGTATTTTTTTCTGATTAGGATCTAAAGTGTTCATAATAATTATATGTAAACTATTGTTTAAGCTAATAGAGCTACTGTAAGTCTTCAAATGTTCTCTCTTGATACAACAAATTTAACATGATTTTGCAACTAAAATATGTGTTTGTTTTATCAGTGTTACCCTCTCTAATTTCTTATATAGCTAGCTGTATTCTAAACTTTCTGTGAACTATAAGCTTGAGATTAAGGGGCTGTTGTAAGTCTATCAATCATGACCATTTTAGTAAAAGTTTTAAAGTTTCTTCAAATCAACAAAGTTGATTTGAAATTGAGTGCAGGTAACCGTTGTTCCTTTTGCCATAAGCTGTGTCGTTCTCTTAGCGGTATGCCTATACACGCTAGCGGTCACTTCTTGCTTATGGCAAAATTAACTAACGGGCTCATTATCACTAGACTTTCAACAGTCCCATTAAAAGAAGTATGTAAATACAAAACCAAGGTTTAACCAAGTGCAAGATAAAGGACGTAGTTTTCACTTGTATAACTGCTCTAAACATTAGATATTAAAATCACTTAAAATTATGATCGCTTTTTCGACTTGCTGGAACAACCATAGCCACAAAAGTGGCCATGCTGCCATCGAGGAAATCCTTGAGCTGGGTTTCTCGCATCTTGAATTGAGTCACGGTACTCATCTGTCTAAGCTTCCAGATTATCAAGAAGCTTACAAGGATAAGAAATTTACCTGCGCTGGGGTGCACAACTTTTTCCCCTCACCTGTAGAAGTCTTAGTCGATCACCCCGATGTCTACCAGTTCACTGACAAGACGCCTAGCCTCTACCGTCAGGCTATTAATAACACCTTAAAAACCTTTGAAGTCGCCGCCTCATTTGAAGCCGAGTATATCGTCCTACATCTAGGTAGTACCAAACTTAAAAAAACCGACTGGACCAACAAATTACAGCAGCTCATTCTCGATGAGCCTGACAAACCGATATCCGAAGTCATAGAATCTAAAAAGTATCAAAAACTACTGGCTAAATTCATCAAGCGCCGCGCCAAATACACTAAAGCTTTAAGTCAAAAAGTCATTCAGTCCATCGAATACCTTTTACCCAAGGCCGAAGAATACCAATTAAAACTAGCCCTAGAATCACGCAGTCACTACGAGCAATTCCCCACCGAAGACGAGATGATCTTCATCCAAGAGCATTTTGCAGAGCATCCTTTAGTGGGCTACTGGCATGATTTTGGGCATGTTGAGCGCAAGCATCACCTTCGTCTGCTCGACCACGCAGAGTGGATACAACAAATGCAACCTTACCTCATAGGTGGTCATCTCCATGACGTTATCGCCCCACACAAAGACCACCAAGTACCGTTTACAGGAACGATTGATTACCCAAAGGTATTAGAAAGCTTCACTCCGCAAATGCCTCTCACTTGGGAACTCTCTCCTCGTCAAAAATCAGCAGACATCCTCACAGCTAAAAAACAATGGGAACAAAAATTCCCTGAGTTTTCATAGACACAATGCATCATCTCTTTAACATTTTATTAAGAGCTCTATTATGGGACGTTGTAAGTCTATTAATCATGACCATTTTAGTAAAAGTTTTAAAGTTTCTTCAAATCAACAAAGTTGATTTGAAATTGAGTATAGGTAACCGTTGTTCCTTTTACCATAAGCTGTGGCGTTCTCTTAGCGGTATGTCTATACACGCTAGCGGTCACTTCTTACTTATGGCAAAATTAACTAACGGGCTCATTATCACTAGACTTGCAACAGCCCCATTATTGACAATAAGTACAGTCTTATACACTGGCTTCTTCATTTCTAGTATACAAGCTCAGGTGAGCTTCAATCCTCAACCTCAGCTACGATCTACCCCCATTCAAGGTAATGAGGTGGTGATTGTGTACAACTCCTCCCTACCTCAATCGCAAAAGCTCGCTTATTATTACGCTGAGGCTCGCAACATCCCTACCAAACAGATCGTTGGTCTAGATTTACCTCAGGAGCAAGACATGACTCATGAGGACTACCAAACCAAACTCGTCAAACCTCTCTCGCAGACCTTTACCGCCAATAACTGGTGGTTATCACCTGAGCTAGCCAAAAACTCTTTATTAAACTTCTGCAAAATTAAACTCATCGTCTGCATCAAAGGAGTGCCATTACGCCTAAAAAATATAGAAAAAAGAGAGTTCAAAGGCACAGAATGGCTCGAGCAAACTGCTGCTTCATTGGATTCCGAGCTCAGCCTTTTGCGCGCAGGAAAAACTGAGCTTAAAGGGATTTTAAGCAACCCCTTATTCAAGGCCTTACCTTCTACTTTTAGCCAAAATGGACTCACTATGGTCGGGCGTATTGATGCTATTGATTGGCACGATTGCTACCGCATGATTGATGATGCTATCACTGTCGAGAAAACAGGACTATGGGGAACTGCCGTTATTGACACCAATCAGTCTAAAGGGAATTACAAAATCGGCGATGATTGGCTCAATGCTGTTTATCAAGAGTCACTCAAATTAGGTATCCCTAGCATCATTCACCCACATAAAGAAGTCTACAGTACCAACTACCCTCTATCTCCAGATACTGCTATTTATTTTGGTTGGTACTCTGGTAGTATCAACGGACCTTTCCTTAACCCTGATTTTAGATTTAAACGTGGAGCTATCGGCTCTCACTTGTACTCATGGAGTGCCAGCAATTTTAAACCAAACAGCAAAGCATGGACACCTAACCTCATCAAAAAAGGTGCAGCAGCAGCTCTAGGTAATGCTCATGAGCCTTACTTACACCTCACTCACCACTACTCACTTTTTTATGATCGACTACTCACTGGCGCTAGCTTTATTGAGTCAGCTTACTACGCCATGCCTGTTTTATCGTGGCAAGCCGTTGCTATTGGTGACCCTCTGTACCGCCCTTTTGCTCAAAATCCTCGCTATCAATCACCCTCAAGTTCGAGCGCTATACCCTACCGTCATCTACGTGAAATAGCCCAAAATTACAGTATTGCCGAGCAAATTGAAGAGTTACGCAAGCTCTGCACACAACACCCCAGCTACCCTATTTATTGGGAACAATTAGGCCTACTTATCCAATCTCAAGTCACAGATTCAACGATTGACAAGGAGACACAAGCCGCATGGCAACAAGCCATCAGGCTCTATAAATCTGCACCCTCACCTCAACCAAATCAACAATTACGCTTAGAGTTTCATACGATTAACTACCTAAGACAATACGGTCATAATTCCAAAGCCTTAGACAGACTCTACCAACTGCAACTCGACTATAGACCTTACCCCAAAGAGTTGGTGGCAGTAGAATCGTTGATTGAGATACTCAAAGAACACTTAGATAATATCAAAGTGAACTCTAATTACTGACTGTCAGTTCCCTTAACTGGTATCTCGATACCAGTTGGCGGTCATACCTTGCCTAAGAACAAAATCAGCAAACGAGTAGTGCAGCTGATAAGACTCGCAGAATGCTTGAGCATTCGAGAAGCCCCCTCGATGGGTGAGAGACAGCCAAAGCTTGGCTGGGCGAATCAAATACCTTATGGTATCATTAATTTTTTGTCGTGTAGTGTGACTAACTGTACAGAAGTACGTTATAAAAACAAAAAAGCCTGCGTCAATGATAACGCAGGCTTTTTGGTATAGAGAGTTTTTAGAAAAATTAAGCAGTGATACCTATTTTTTCTATAGCAGCGGTGAGCGTGTCCCAGCCATTTTCTCTTTGGGCATTGAATGCCTCTAGATAAAAAATTATTAAATCTTGATCGTAGTTAGCGAGCAACTCCTCTACTGCTGAGTCTACTTTGTCAGCAGGTAACTCCTCTGGTAATTCTTGATCGAGTGTCCCTTGTTGATGAGCAAATCCCATCTCCTCACAAAATGTAATAAGCATATCTTTCTGACCTTCCATCAACCACACTTGGCAAAGATGCTCAAGCACCATAATCGCCTGTGGGTGTTGAAATTGCTTATAGAGCCATGTAATTTGCTCTTTGACAGGTTTTTTAGAGATAAACACATCACGCACACGAGCAAGCTGGCTCATCTGCTTGATAGCAAATCTGTAACCTTCGCGGTTTTCCTCACGGAAAAACATCAACATTTTCTCCGCCAATTCTGGTGTGAGAGTTTCGTTAAAAGTTTTAGGCATTAAATAATCAATTAAAAATGAATAGCATGACCACCAGCATCTAATGTGGCTTCATGAATAGCCTCAGCCATCGTTGGGTGAGCGTGAATGGTTGCGTGGATATCTTCTTCGCAAGCTTCCATTTCAAGGGCAAGACCCATTTCTGAAATGATCTCAGTCGCATTATCACCGATGATATGCGCACCTAAGAGCTCATGATTCTCTTCACCAAAGAGAAGCTTCACAAAACCTTCTGTATCACCTGCGGCCTGAGCCTTACCGATCGCCTGGAATGGGAACTTACCTACACGGTAAGCGACACCTTCTTCCTTAAGAGCACGCTCTGTTTTACCAACAGAAGCCACCTGAGGATGACAATAGGTACAACCAGGGAAATTATTCAACTGACGTGGCTCATAACCCTCAACGAATAAACCTTCAACACATTGAACGGCTTCAAAACTAGCTACGTGAGCCAACCATGGTGGACCAGAAATATCACCTACAGCATACACATTAGGTAATGAAGTCTCATAACGTGAACCCACATCAATATAACCACGCTCCAAGAGCGGAGCTACTGCAAATTCAGGCATCACTGGCTCAACACCAATCGCAACGAGACAGACATCGGCTTTAACAATTTCTGATTTACCATCTTTTTCTACGGTGAGTTCAACACCATCAGAGACGACTTCTGTCTTAGAGACACTTGAGCCGACACGTACATCCATACCTTGCTTACTAAATGACTTGGTTAACTCTTTGCCAATTTCATCATCTTCAACAGGCAAGAGTTGGTCTTGCATTTCAATGATAGTGACCTTAGTGCCAAATGCATTATAAATATAAGCAAACTCAGTACCAATCGCTCCTGCACCTATAATCACCATAGATTTAGGTTGCTCTTCTAAAACCATCGCCTCTCTAGAGCTAATAATACGCTTACCATCAAACGGTAAATTAGGAATAGCTCTCGCCTTACAGCCTGTGGCCACAATGACATTGTGTGCAGAGTACTCAGTCACAGCGCCTTTGGCGTCTTCTACTGAGACTTTGCCTTCTTCCAAAATAGTTCCTTTGCCGAGGATATAATCGACTTTGTTCTTTTTGAACAGAAACTCAATACCACCTGCCAAACGTCCTGACACATCACGTGAACGCTTAACCACAGTCGACCAATCATAAGATAAATTATCAAAACTCAAGCCAAACTCCTTAGCCTTATGGGTTAACGCATGGTACATCTCAGCATTCTTAAGAAGAGCCTTAGTTGGGATACAGCCCCAGTTCAAGCAAGTACCACCTGCGCGCTCCATCTCAATACAGGCAACCTTCTTGCCTAGCTGTGCGCCACGAATAGCCGCCACATACCCAGCTGGACCACCGCCAACCACTAATAAATCGTAAGTATCAGACATAATTTTATGATTAAAAACTGCTCAGAGGTTGGACAAAAAAGCGGGCTATGTCAATCCATGAAAAAATAAAGTTTTGCAAACAGCAACTCATCTATTACAGTTTATTTATGAGCACATTTTCCATTCTCGAACTCAATCAATTACAAGACAATCAAGTCTCTGGGCAAGTCGCTACGCAAATTCAAAGCGTCAGCGAAAAAAAAACCAAAAACGGCAAGCCCTATCTCGAAGTCACCTTTGTCGATTCTAGTAGCTCATTCTCACTCAAAATATGGGATAATTCACCTGATTTTGACACCTTTGCCAGTGCCAGTATTGGGCAATTCATCGGGCTAGATGCCGACTGGAGCAAAGGCGACTACGGCATCGAGGCTAAGAACCTCAGCCTCTACACCATCAACGACGAGGACAAGCAAGCCTTCCTCCAATCAGATCCAGAGACGACCAGTATCCAAGAACAAGCCTGGCAGGATATCAACGAACTCGCTCAGAGCATCCAAGACCCACGCTTTAACCTCCTCTGCCAAACCCTGCTCACCAAACACGCTGACAGTTTCAGACGTGCCGCGGCTGCTAGACGTAACCATCATGCAAGACGTGGTGGGCTCATCGAGCACGTTTCACAAATGATGCGCGCTGCAGATGCCCTATGCCTCGTCTACCCAACTTGGAACCGAGACCTACTCCTCACAGGCACCCTATTCCACGACATCGGCAAACTATGGGAAAACAACTACCCCAAGGATAGCCTCACCCAAACCAGAAAAATCGAAGGCGAACTCATGGGGCATATCCCCCTTGGCACCGAATTTGTCAACCACCTCTGGAAAGAAATCCAAACCGAGCACGCAGATGTCTTTAACAGCATAGAGCAACCTAACACCCACGAGGCAAAACTCCACCTACTCCATCTCATCCTCAGTCACCACGGACAATTCGATTACGGCTCACCCGTCACCCCAAAAACCCCAGAAGCCTGGGCGCTACACTACATCGACAACATCGACGCCAAACACGAA
>Ga0209533_1000093_pt1 | contig 76222 bp, 69 predicted proteins | sample COG_04_FD_184748 | JGI IMG/M metagenome (GOLD analysis project Ga0209533, IMG submission 184748) | Pelagic Microbial community sample from North Sea - COGITO 998_met_04 (SPAdes) (version 2) | ecosystem: Environmental > Aquatic > Marine > Neritic zone/Coastal water | place: Helgoland, sampling...
CTTAAAAACTAGCGGCTTAAAACCTACTATCGCCCCGCCTAATCTCTTGCTCTGCCGCTAATTCTCGCCAGCAACCGTTTCTTTATTCTACTAACACCCGGTTTGTGCTGCTCAATCTCAGCTGCACTCAAGCCGGCCAGCTCGTGCGGAAAGACCAGCCAATCATCGGTTTCATGCAAATAAAAATCTGGCTTAGTCGGCACCAAAGATTGACTCGGTTTATAATAAACTGTTGCCAATCTAACCTCAGCCGGCATGTTGGCGGCGCAACGCAGTTGAATTTGGCTCATAAGTTCAGCCACGCTTAAGCCGCTATCGTGCACATCATCAACAATCAAGACACGATCTTCTGGCGTTAAAGTATCGACTAAATAACCCAGTCCGTGAATAGACACTCGCTGACTACGCTGGCTAATGCCAGTATAAGAGGAGCTCCGCACGGCAATATGATTGGTCGCCACTCCGCACTCCTCTAGTACCTCCTGTACGGCGATACCAATGGGCGCGCCACCGCGCCAAACGCCAACTAAAAACGTCGGCACAAAATTACTTTCTAGTATTTGCATACCTAATTCAAATGAATCTTCTAACAACTGGTTAGCTGTTATAAAAATCTTATTGCTCATTGTCCTGCCAAACCCTCTTGCTGCCCGCCGGTGGACGCTAGAATGTTCACCTGTACCGATTTAAATGCAGGGGTTTTACTGCGCGGATCATGCTCCCTACCCACTAACACATTAGCTTCTGGGTAGTAGGCCATCATGTCACCGCTGGGCAAATCAAAGGGATAAACCGTAACACTGCGCATGCAGCCATGGCGAGAGCTTACATCGACGACACTCCCCTTAACTAAACCTAGTCTGCCCATATCATCACGATTGAGCATTACAGCCCAACGCTCAGGCACGCCTCGGTAACTATCATTTTGCTCATAAATAATAGAGTTAAACTGCCCTTCACTGCGAACAGTCATCAGCCGCATAGGATAAACAGCATCCACCACGGCCTTAAATAAAGGCTGCACAACAAAGCGCGCCCGCCCATCTGCATTTGAAAATTCTGGAGAATGTTTAATTCTATTGCGAATATGAAATTCTTTTTTGGCTACATCGATATCGGCAAGGTCTTGCATACCTGGAATAATAGCCGCAATACTTTGCCGAATACTGCGCCGCGAGCTAAAGGCTGAAAAATCAACGGTGTTAATTTCGGTCTGCTTACTATCGCCATGCTCACTGCGCGTGGCAAAGATACGCTTGGCCAGATCTACCAACACATCGACTTCAGAGCGGGCCTCAGCAATACGTTTAATACCGCCATCGCTAAAACGCACAAAATTAAACATCGATTCCTGCGTGGTAGGTTGTGGCTCCTCATCACGTGCGGCAACAGGCAGAATCAACGCCTCACTATTCGTCAAGCCGTGCACGTGGCCTTTATTCAAAGTTGTGGTTAAATAAACTTTGCAATCAATAGCGTCGAGGGAGCGCTCAGCCCAAGCAGACTCTGGCGTTGCTTCATATAAATTGCCGCCCATCATCATTGCCACGTCTATTTCGCCGCGCGAAGACGCCTCCAGGCAAGCCAGCGTATCCATTCCACCTGCATTGCCGGCTGGCATAGAGACACCCAACTCCGTTTCTATACGCTGAAAAACCTCATCCGATAGCACTGGCTTAACACCGATAGTACCAATACCTTGGACATTGCTGTGCCCGCGCAGCGGCAGTAAACCGCTGCATGGCCGACCGATCATGCCCCGCAATAAAGCCAAATTGCTAATGTATTCAACATTGCCAACGCCATTGGCATGATGCGTAATGCCCATGCCCCAAGCAAAAACCGCCTGCGTAGACTTGGCATACACAGCTGCAACCTCTGCTAATTGATGCTGCGAAAGCCCGCTACTACTTTCGATATCGAGCCAACTAGTGGCGTTAATATCCTGCTCAAATGCGTCAAAGTCTGCGCAGTAATGGTCGATAAAATCTCGATCTTCAGCGCCATGCTCCAGTATCCATTTGGCTAAACCTTTAAGTACAGCAATGTCACTGCCAATTCGGGGCTGTAAATAATGTGAGGCAATGTCGCTGCCACCTGCAATCAACGAACGCGCACTTTTGGGCAGCGCAAATTTCACCAACCCCGGTTCCCGAGCCGGATTAATGACCACCACATGACCACCCCGATCTCGACAAGCTTTAAGCTTGTGAATAAAGCGCGGGTGATTGGAGGCCGGATTAGCGCCAATCACAAAAATTAAATCGCAACCATCCAGATCAGCTAACTCTACCGTTGATGTTCCTGTACCAATCGTATTCGCCAACCCAACGCCGGTAGCCTGATGACAATAAAAAGAGCAGTTGTTGACGTTATTGGTGCCATAAACACGGGCTAGCAACTGCAAGACAAAACCAGCCTCGTTGGAAGATCGCCCCGATGTATAAAAAAAACTGCGCTCCGGCGCCGTCTGGGCGAATTTTTTCGCGGCGTGGGTCAGCGCCCAATCCCAATCAACCACCGTAAAATGTGATTGATCTTTCGATTTATACAGTGGCTGCCCCAAACGACCTAAATGTTCAAGCTCATGCGCGCTCAATTTTTTAAAGTCGTCTAAGTCGTGGGTAAATATTGCTTCTGGAATAGGTGGCTGTATATCGGTGGATTGCGCCTGCACACTTTTATTGCAGACCGAGGGGAAATCACCCTGCTCATTGGTCATGCCGCCTAACTGTCCACCCATGCCTAAGCCGCAGGCTTTGCAGGTATTTTTGGCGCGCAATGCTTTCGCCGAATCGGCCAAGCCGATCCGCTTAACCGTTTGCAGTGTGTACAGGATTTTTTTTGCGCCGCCGCCAACAGGCAGCTTACTTTTACTCATAGTAGAACGCTCAAAGAACTTCACCCCACAACCAAGCCATCAACTACCTGCCATCCATGAAGTGCTTACCATTGAAGCTGGCATCACAACTCGTCAACTATGCTGCAATCGCTGTATCACCGCCCGTGCTAAATTTACAGCCCGCGCTGCAACTTCGCCGCCGCTACCGTGTTATACATCAAGCAAGCAATTGTCATAGGCCCTACACCACCCGGCACGGGCGTAATGGCAGCCGCCTTAGGCGCCACTGTTTCAAAATCGACGTCACCCACCAAGCGACTTTTACCCTCTTCTTGAATACGGTTGATGCCCACATCGATAACGACAGCGCCGGACTTAACCCAATCGGCCTTGATGAATTTGGGAATACCTACGGCCGCCACTAAGATGTCAGCACGACGACAATGCTCTTCGATGTCTTTGGTGCGCGAGTGCACAACCGTGACCGTGCAGTGGTGCTGCAACAACAACAATGCCATGGGCTTACCCACAATATTAGAACGACCCACAATCACTGCGTGCTTGCCAGACAAATCACCGAGCGTATCTTGCAACAACATCAGCGAGCCTAGAGGGGTGCAAGGCACCATGATAGGCTCACCAACGGCTAGCGCACCGACATTTTGAATATGAAAACCGTCAACATCTTTGGTTGGGCTGATCGCTGCCAATACCGCCTTGTCGTCAATTTGTTTTGGCACAGGGAGCTGCACCAAAATGCCATGCACACTGTCGTCCTGATTAAGTGTTTCAATTAACGCTAACAACTCAGCCTGCTCGGTCTCCATTGGCAAACGATGCTCGATTGACTTAATACCCAGCTGAGTACAACGCAATACCTTATTTTTAACATACACATGACTAGCTGGATCATCGCCAACTAAAACCACTGCAATGCAGGGCAACAAATTTTCTTTCGCGATAAGCTGCGCCACCTCAACTTTAAGCTCGGCACATAGATTGTCGGCAAATTTTTTGCCATCGATCACTTCAGACACTGATTCATCCCCGGTACTTGTTCATACAATGTTTATCAAGCCTAGGGTCACCAGGCCATTTCTCAAGCGATAAACACATCGGTCGCATCGCTTTGTATGATGCGCTTGAGCCAGCATTCTAGCGCGAAACCACGACGCCCACATCTAAAGCCAGCAATATTTGTTAACATCCAACGTCCTAACCTAAATTCACACAATCAACACCTCGATAGACCCACACAATGATCCAATTATCGGTACTCGACCAATCACCAGTGCGCGAAGATGGCGACGCCTCGCAGGCACTTGCAGAAACGCTAGAGCTTGCACGCCATGCCGAGTCGCTGGGCTACGCGCGCTTTTGGGTGTCGGAGCACCACAGCTTTAACGGGCTGGCTGGCAGTGCACCGGAGGTCCTACTGGGCGCACTAGGGCAAACCACCAGCACCATTCGCATTGGCTCCGGCGGCATCATGCTTCCGCACTACAGCGCGTTCAAAATTGCTGAAGTAGCTTCACTCTTAGCCTGTTTGTTTCCTGGCCGAGTGGATTTAGGCTTGGGACGAGCACCTGGCACCGATATGATTTCGGCTCGAGCCTTAGCCATAGATGGTAAACCACGCTTTGAGCAATTCCCCCAACAAATACACGCCTTGCAAGAAATGCTACACAACAAAAATTTCCAACCGCCGGTGCGACCGCAACCCAGCGAACCAGCGGCGCTGTGGATGCTAGGTTCGAGCACCGAAAGTGCCGCGCTCGCAGCCCAGCGTGGCATACCCTACAACTTTGCGCTCTTCATCAATGGAGATATTGATCGGCACATACTCGATGATTACCGCACACAGTTTGTGCCCTCGATACACTGCGAGAAGCCAGCGACATGCCTCAGTGTGAATGTTGTGTGCGCCGATAGTGAAGAACAGGCGTTCTATTTGGCCCGCAGCCGCGAGGTTACTATGTTGCAATTTTTTCAGGGCAAACCCAGCAAGGGCATCATGTCTCCAGAGCGTGCCGCCAGCATAGAAATCAGCCCCCAGGAAGAAGCCTTTATTGCGGCGCGCCAACAATTTGCCGCTATCGGCACGCCAGAACAAGTCCGTGAGAAATTACTACTATTGGCTCAAGAATTTAATGCCGATGAACTGATGGCGGTCACCATCACTCATAACTTTGCGGCCAGAAAACGGTCGTATCAATTGCTAGCTGAGACCTTCGCTCTAACGAGCTAACATCACAAACAAACTTTTTGATCGCTTTTAAAATAATCGAGCAAATATTGGTTAGCAATATGTTGTTCTTTTTCATTGAGTGGCTCATAGCTGCGATCAAAACTCCAACCATAGGCCCACTGATAATCAGTAAAAAAGTATTTACTGCTGCCATCACGTACGCCCTCATAAATAGTATTAGCAAGCACTTCATTGCGAGTGGTTCGCACAACGCAGTCCCGCAAACGCTCATCAGCTTGTTCACGCTGCGTCGAACTACCACCGCGCCAATAAGCTATATCGTGCTCAATGCAGCAAGCACACCACTCATTCGAGGCAAGCTCACTAGGATTGGGAGAACTCGAACAGCCTAAGTTAGCAAAATTCATGAGTTGAATATCCGACTGACAGCCAACTAAGATACCAACGATCAGCAACAACTTACCGACAGTCAAGATTATTTTTTTGAGCACAGCTTCGCCCCTTTCTTTTTATATTTTTAATATTGAATAGATTCAGCCAGCTAAGTTTGCGTTACACGCGAAAAAAAGGCAACGCTTAGACGTCCCCCTATCGCTTCGCGGGCATGCAGCATGACGTAGCGGCATAGGTTTAATATTATTCTACTTAACGGTCAATTGCGGCACTAAAACCGGCGTACTGGCCTTGTATTGTTGGTATTGCACGTTGTCGCCCCAACGCTTATCAGCGGCTCGCTCGAGCAGGGGTATACCGCTCACACGCGTTAGCAATAAATAAACAAAGCATGGAGAGAGTAAGGTTATGTACTGCCAACCGGATAAGACTGGCAATGCTATTAACGCGACACCACACCACAATAAAATCTCGCCGAAGTAATTGGGATGTCGCGAATACGCCCATAAACCTGTTGTAATAAATTCGGGAGACTGGTTCCCTTGTTGTTTTTGATTGCCTTTAAACACACGCTTTTGATGATCGGCTACTACTTCAATGGCGAAACCTGCCAACCATAGCAATACCCCAATCGTGCCCAGCCAGCCAAAATCCACAACCCGTGTTGAGCTCATGGCGACCAAGGCCGCGGCGGCGGTGAACGACACCCACAAACCCTGAATAGTCCAAGCATTAAAAAACCGCAAACCGTTCGTCTTGATTACATCGAAACGCGAATCTTTACGATCTTGCATAACGCGCAAAAACAAAAAGCTGCCTAGCCTAACCGCCCAGATAGCAATTAATAAGGCTAGCAACAGGCTCCTGAAAGTAATCACTTCAACAGCCCAAAGCGCCGCGCCCAGCGCAGTCAGATAAGTTAGACTTCCCGTTAAATCGTAAAATCGCTCGGTCTGCCATATAAAGGCAGGAATAAAAGCCAACCACTGAATAATAAACGCGAGCGCCACACACAGTGCAAAAATAGGCACTTTGCCTAACGTGGCGGCTTCCTGACTGCCAGCCAAGATGAGCAACGCAGCCAAAAATAAAACGATAACAATAGAGATAATACTTCGTAGAGATGACTGCTGCATGGCTGACCTCAAAAAATGGAATGATACTCTATGCTAAAAATTTCGCGCCAATTACTAGGCACTACGCGATACACAACACACAAATGACTACACAAAGACTGAGTCATAAAATTAGATAACGGTGGCTGCCTGTTTATCTAACGTATTTTCATTCTCGAAAGAGCCGGCATCGTCAAGCTGCCGAAATATAAATCGTCATCCAATTGATTCACACTCGTAATAGAATAAATAGAACCGGCGCTGGTCTGTAAACTCTCTACGACATTACCTTCTAGATCAAGCGCAATCGCAAAACCAAATTTCGAATGGGTCATCGAATCAAATGCCGAGACTGGCAACCCGGCTAGTATATTGCGCAACCAGATTTTACTTGCCCAGCTCTCAAATTGCGCATCCCGCAAAGAAACGAGCGCCACCCAGAATTTATCCCTGTCATTAAAAGAAAGATTGTCCGGCAATGCTGGCAACTGATCAATAAATATATCTCGCTCACCACGCTTCTCGCCTTTGAGCCACAGTCTGTGTATGCGAGCCATACCGGTTTCATTAATCAAGACAAACTGATCTTGCGGACCTAGCGCCACACCGTTAGCAAAAAAGAGATCGTCCATATGGACTTTGGTTTGCCCAGTAAGCGGCGAATAACTTAATAAGCGGCCGGTAAACCGAGCCTCTAAAAAATTATAGATGTTACTGTGGTAATCAAACCGCCGTGAAGCGTCGCTAAACCAGATTGTCCCATCATCAGCAATATCTAGGTCATCCACGAACAGCAATGGCACGCCGTCTAGCTGATCGACCAAAACCGTAATTTGCCCTGAGGGTGACACCGAGAGCAAACCTTTTTTGGCGTCTGCAACAATAAGATTTTTAGATTGATCAAACTGCAAACCTAACGGCCTGCCGGCTGTGTTAGTAAATAACTCCACTGATTCTTTTGGCTGTCGCGGATCAAAACGCACCACACGACCATCTTCATAACCGGTATAAACCCAGCCATCAGGTCCCTTAGTGATATCCTCAGGGCCATGGCCATAATCGTGCAGCACCAAGTCAGCTTCAGTCAGCGCCGTGTTTGGCGCATAAACACCGGTTAATCCTGGATTTAAATCAGGCTGCCAAAGCACCGCATCAATAGGCGATCTTATGGCAAGCGCGGTGTAAGCAATCGCCAAAAAGGAGACCATTAAGCAAGCTATCGTTTTAACTAATTTCATTGAATTGATCACTTTTTGCTGCTGGGCATCGTACCCATCAGTTTACAAATAATACCCAGCATCACCTCGTCGGCGCCGCCTCCAATCGAGGATAAGCGAGTATCGCGATAAGCTCGCGAAATAGGGTTATCCCACATGTACCCCATTCCTCCCCAATACTGCAAACAAGCATCAGTGACTTCTCGAGACAATCGCCCCGCCTTCAATTTTGCCATCGAAGCTTTCATCGTCACGTTTTCACCGTCTATATAACCCTCCACTGCCGAATAGACTAACGCTCGCAGGCATTCTATTTCGGTTTGTAACTCGGCCAAACGAAAATGTACAACCTGATTATCCAGTATTGCTTTTTTAAAGACTTTGCGATCTCTGGTGTACTCGATGGTTTGGTTGATGCAGGCCTCTAAACCCTTTAAGTTTCCTGCGGCTGCATATAAGCGCTCTTCCTGAAATTGTTCCATTTGATAAATGAAACCCGCGCCCTCCTCACCAATAAGGTTTTTTCGCGGCACGCGCACATCATCAAAAAATATTTGCGCAGTATCCGATGAGCGCATACCAAGCTTATTGAGCTTTTTCGAAAAAGAAATACCTTCGCTGTTAGTAGGCACAACAATCAACGATTTACTCATATGTGCATTTTCACCGCCAGTGTCGGCCAGCAAACACAAGTAGTCGGCTTGTGTGGCATTGGTAATCCACATCTTAGTGCCGTTAATGATGTAATCATCACCGTCTTTCACGGCCGCAGTTTTAATGGCAGCAACATCGGATCCAGCGTGTGGCTCGCTTACAGCGATTGAAAAAACCGCCTCACCTGAAATCGCCTTGGTGAGAAACTCTTCACGCACATAATCACTGCCATGGTTAGCTAACGCAGGAGTGGCCATATCCGTTTGGACACCGATCGCCATCGACACACCACCGCTCGCTATGCGACCCAACTCTTCAGAAAAAACTATTTGATAGCTATAATCCAAGCCCATGCCACCGTAGGCTTCTGGCTTACAAATACCCAACAAGCCTTCATCACCCATTTTTTTAAACAGCTCGTGAGCAGGGAAAATCCCTGCCTCTTCCCATTCATCACAGTAAGGATTAATTTCTTTATCAATAAATTTCGCTATCGTTTCACGAATAGCCTGATGTTCTTTAGTGAGCCTCATAAAGGGTACCTAGTAGTCGATAAAAAAGTGGGTATCATTATTTACGCATTGTCCAAAGTTCGGGATGAACAAAGGGACTCAGTTTCTCCCCAACAGCCGCAGACTTCTTAAAGGCCTCGCGATCCATTAAGCGAGCCAAATAACCTTTAATGCTTTCGGAATAACCTGATTCGAGTCCATTGGTCACGCCTAGATACAATGCATAGCCTACGGCAATATCAGCCATAGTAAAACGATTACCACACAAATACGTGTGTCTGGCAAGATGCTGGTCTAGTCGCTTGAGGCGCGCCCAAAACCAATTCTTGTAGTCTTCGGCCACTTGTGGCGATTGACGCTCGGCCGGCTCGAAAAGTGAATATCGCAAAACTAATGTCTGCGGAAATAAGAGCGTTGCATCGCTCATATACAACCAGTTGAGATAATCCGCATATTCAGCATCATCAATGTCTATCTTAAGCGCAGCATGATTATAGCGCTCTACTAAGTAGTGACAAATACCGGTTGATTCTGACATGCGCTGTTGGCCGTCAATAAAGTACGGAACAGTACCTAAAACATTCATCTCTTTATAATTGGGCTCATTAATTCTTGGGGGGAACTGCATGGACACAACGTCGTAATCAATGCCCATCTCTTCTAATGCCCATAATGGGCGCAGTGAGCGCGAACCGTGGCAATGCCACAGGGTGGGCTTGGTGGTAATAATTTTTCCTTCACTATCTTTTTCAAACACTAAGTCAGTTGGCATTAATTAATCACCTCATAATCCATATTGACGCGATGCAAGATCGCGCATAATTTCTTCGGAGCCACCACCAATGGCATTTACACGAACCTCTCGGTAAATCCGCTCCACTCTCCCACCGCGCATATAACCCATGCCGCCGAGTATTTGCATCGCCTCACGCGCGCAAAACTCCATGGTCTGACTACTCTGTACTTTAAGCAGCGCCAGATCACCCGCGTTAGGCGTACCATTGACCATTTGCACACAGCATACTTGCAAGTAGGCCTGCGTTGCATTGATACGCTGCTTCATCTCAGCAATTTTGTGGCGAATCACCTGATGATCGGCTAGGCGCTGCCCAAATGTTTTACGCTCGCGCGCCCAGTTAACAGCCTCTTCAAGGCACACACGCGAATAGGCTTCCATAGCCGCAGCCATAGAAAGGCGCTCGCTATTGAAGTTTTTTAAAATCACTTTAAAGCCGCGATTTTCTTCACCAATAATATTCTCAACGGGTACGCGCACGTCGTCGAAGTAAATTGTTGCAGTATCACCACACCACCAGCCCTGCTTGCGGTCGAGCGATGTACGAGAGACGCCTTGACTATCCGCAGGAATTAAGAGTACCGACAGGCCGCCACCGGCGCCCTCACCCGTACGCACTGCCGTAGTAAACCAATTAGCCTTCATACCGCCGGTAATATAAGTTTTTGAACCGTTCACCACGTAATGATCGCCGTCGCGCACAGCCGTGGTACTCACTTGCGCTACATCCGAACCGGCACCAGGCTCAGTAATCGCTAGTGAAATTCGCGCACGACCGCTGAGCACTTCGGGCGCCACCATTTGCTTCATGGCTTCTGAACCAAAATTTAAAACGGGCGGCAAGCCGATAGAATGAACAAGCAGGGTTGATGACATGCCACCGACCGCGACTCGCGACAACTCTTCGTTCAATATATTTAAATGCCAAATATCAATCCCTTGGGAAATACCACCGTATGCTTCGGGGTACCCCGCCTGTAAAATACCTGCCTCGGCACATTTTTCCCACAGCTCATCAGGCAGTGCGCCAGCTTCGTCCCAGCCTTCGGCGAAAGGGGCAATCTCCTTGTCAATAAATCGGCGTAATTGCGTACGCCACTCCTCATGTTCGGACGTTAAATGAGGGTTAGCTAATCGAGCACTATCAAAGTCAAGCGACACTCTACTCTCCTGTTAGACCATAAACCAAAAATATAGCAATAAAAATACTATGCAATAGATAAAAACCTATGCCTTTTACAGCTCATATTGACGCGCGGCAAGACCTCTCATAACCTCGTCCGACCCGTCGCCAATCGCATTGGCTCTAACCTCACAATAGATACGCTCGACTTCATGACCGCCCATTTAACCCACGCCTCAAAATTTGCATAGCTCCACGAGCACAATCTTCTATGGTTTAACGACTCTGAACGTTTGCCAGTGCAATATCATCGGCATTGGGCGCGCTCATTTCCATTTGATAGCCACAAGACTGAAACTACGCTTAGGTGACATTAATCCGTTGCTTCATAATAATCAGAACACCCTTATGCAAACATTAATTAATCGCAAGGTAGCTGCAAAACGTATGGTAAACTGAAGCGAATATAAACAGCGAAGCTAAGTCTTTCGCATCCAAAATCTGATCGCTAAAGCTAATCATGGTATTTGACGCAAACAAACCTGACTTCTATGCAATCGTTGATCGCTCACCGTGGTTTTCAATCTTACCCAACGAAGCAAAAACTACTTTAGCATCGGCTGCCAAGCTTGATGAACATGTAACAGGCAGCTTCATCTTCAACATTGGTGACACCACCACGCATATTTTCTGTATCTTATCAGGCCGGGTACGCATTGGCCTTGCAAGTAGTGCTGGTGATGAATTTGCAATTGTCGATCGCGAGGGCGATACGTGGATTGGCGAGGGATGCTTATTCGGTGATGCAGGCCGAGTATTAAACGCACAAGTTAAGGAATCAGCGTGGGTGCTTAAAATACCCAGATCGGTAACGCTTGCCGTTGGCAAAGAATTTCCGATTATGTATCGCGCCATACTCGCTGACCACATTGAAAATACTCGCGGCATGTATGAGTTGCTTGCAGGCATGTTATTTTATCCACTCAAAGCTAGACTCGCAGGGCGCATAATTTTTTTGCTTGAAGCATATGGCGAAAAAGCCGACGGCGGCGCCTACCTAAACGTCAAGCTTAGTCAAAATGACTTTGCTCGACTCAGCATGGGGTCGCGCCAACGCATTAATAAAATTTTTCGTAATTGGAATGAGAGAGGCCTTGTTCTGGGGCAATCTGATCGCTACTTTATACCGAGCATAGAAGCATTACAAAATGAGGTAGAGCCCTCTAACGCCTAATAACTATCGGCTATTTAACGAGTAACTGGCAGTCACCCAAGTGACACACCCAAGACTTCATATCTTGGTAAGCTTTAAGCGCTTGCGAATCGTGTCTTAGCGGACAAAAAAGGCCACAATAACTCTACTATCGGATCACACCAAATGCCCTCCAACATCTGATCATCATAGAGAATGTCATTCGATTGATTTTGCTCAAGGATAATGGGCGTAAGTAATGGATTAAACTCATGCAATTCAGCACCAAATTGGGTTATGGCGTCGGCCAATTATCCGATGGCATCAAGCAAGCCTCCTTCAGCACCTTTTTGTTTTTTTATTACAACCAAGTACTCGGCCTGAGCGGCAGTCTTGCCGGCGGTGCCGCACTGATTGCACTAGTGGTGGACGCGTTTACAGACCCCATGGTGGGGCGCTGGTCAGATGACTTTCGATCGCGCTGGGGCCGCCGCCACCCTTTCATGTTAGCCGGCGCCCTACCCTTTGGCTTTGCCATCATTGCCTTATTCACTCCCCCAGCTGGGCTTGAAAGCCATGCACTGTTCGCGTGGATGCTAACGTTCGCGATAACTGTGCGCATTATGCTGACCTTATTTTTCGTGCCCCACCTATCACTGGGCGCAGAAATGGTGACCCATTACCATGAAAAAACATCACTGATTGGATTTCGCGTTTTCTTCACCTACGCCGGCGTTTTATTAACCTCGGTGATTGGCTTTGCTGTATTTTTTCCAGCCACCGAAACGTATAGCAATGGCATGCTTAATGCTGCCAGCTACCCCTACTTTGGCGCCTTTTGTGCCGTCATGGCCACTGCAGCCATGCTCTACTCCACTTATGCGACCCGCAGTCAAATACCTTTATTGAAAACACCCAAGCTGCGCCATAAGGAGCACCCTATTCTCGGCTTTATAGCGGTTTTTAAATTATTAAAAGAACAATCATTCCGCATTATTTTTACAACTAGCCTTGCCTTTAATACGCTAGCTGGGCTTGTGCAAACCTTACTTATTTATTTGGCTACCTATGTGTTTGGCTTTGAGCCTGCCAATCTTGCTGTGGTATCTCTATCGCTTATTGTTGGCATTAGCCTGGCATCGATAACAGCACAAAAATTATCACGACGATTTGACAAAAAAAATGCCTTAGCGCTATGTGTTGTTGTCGGGGCAACGATTGCAGTCAGCCCGTCAATTTTATATTTATTAGGCATATTGCCTGAGATGAGTCTAAATGAACGCTTAATATTTATTTTTATAACGAACGGTATTTCGCAGGCCTTCTTTATTGCCTATATCATCCTGCTCGACTCAATGCTGTCAGATGTGGTGGACGAACATTACCTTATCACCGGGCATAAAGATGAAGGCTTGTTTTTTTCCGCTCGCTCTCTGGCCACTAAAGCGAGCTACGGGCTAGGCAGTTTTTTAGCTGGAATCGCATTAGACATCATTAAATTTCCTCAAGCAGCCTCACCAGAAAATGTGCCGCAGCAGGCAGTAAATAGCTTGGCCACAGTAGCGGGGCCTATCAGTCTGATTCTTTTTATCTCAACAATAATAATTTCTCACCGCTATCGACTTACTTCGCAACGCCATCGAGAAATTTCAGAGGCCATAAAAAAACGAGAGTTAAAGGAATCTAGCGACTCGCCTAATACCAGTCATTAAAAACTGTTAAGCGCTGAATATGATGCCATTGACTAAACTCGCTATGAAAGTATTCGTTTATTTTATGGCGTTATCATTAACAGCCTAGCCGGTAATAATTTACGGGCGCTAGCCTCGATATAGTTATCCGCCCTCTAATTCTGCTCGTAATAGCAGTGCCTTGATTTGCGCGGCGAGCTAACAATCGCCACGCATCACCCACGCGGCCCCTAGGTGCTTGTCGATAAGTGAGTGGCTTCGCGGCCAAAAGCCTATTTAATTTAAACCGCAGGCTGTGAACAGGCGCTAGGCTTGGTAAGATTGATAGAACCCAACGCAACGTTCGAACATCCATAAGGATTTATAGGATCCTATTGACATGACACATACCATCACACTGCCGCGCTGCATTGAAACCGGCGCCGGCGCCATCGCACGACTGGCCGATGTGCTAGAACAATTTGAATGCATGGCGCCCTGCATTATTAGTGACCCGATGATGCTGCAGCTGGGTTATGTTGAGCAGGTGCGAGCTATTCTTGCCAAGCGACAGATGAGCTGTGGTGTATTCACCGACACAGAAGCAGAACCCACCGAAGCGTCTATTTTGCCGGCCGTCATCCAAGTACAAAGAGGCGGTTACGATTGCCTCATTGCCTTGGGCGGTGGTAGCGCGATTGATAGTGCCAAAGCCATAGCCATACTAGCGCGCTACGGTGGGGTAATGCGTGACTATTGTGTGCCGCGCATCGTTGATGAACTCGGCTTACCCGTCATTGCGATACCCACTACCGCCGGCACAGGCTCCGAAGCCACTCGCTTCACGGTCATTACCGATGCAGGCTGCGAGCAAAGCAGTGATGAAAAGTTATTGTGCGTGGGGCTAGGTTTTATGCCCGTCGCTGCTATTCTCGATTACGAACTTACGCTCTCAGCACCGCCTCGCGTCACTGCCGATACTGGCATTGACGCACTGACTCACGCCATCGAAGCTTACGTCAGTAAAAAAGCCAATCCTTATAGCGACATCCAAGCGCTTGCGGCTATTCGACTTATCGCGCCGAATCTTCGACAAGCCTTCAATTGCCCTGCCGACCGTGAAGCTCGCGCGGCCATGCTGCTCGGCGCGCATTTGGGCGGCGTAGCTTTCTCTAATGCATCGGTTGCATTGGTGCACGGCATGAGTCGCCCCATTGGCGCACACTTTCATGTCCCGCATGGTTTAAGCAACGCAATGCTGCTGCCGCTAGTAACCGAATTTTCGCTGCCTGGGGCTCCGTCACGCTTTGCCCAGTGCGCAAGGGCGATGGGCGTGGCCAACCAGGAGCACAGTGATGCCATGGCCAACCAGCGTCTACTGACCGAACTCAAATCGTTAAATAGAGATTTAAAGGTGCCTTCGCCAAGAGCATTTGGCATTGATTTACAACGTTTTTTAGCGTTACGCCACACAATGGCTGAGCAAGCTCTCGCATCAGGCTCGCCCGCCAATAACCCTCGTATACCCAGCGCAACGGAAATTGCCGAGCTGTACGAAAAGCTGTGCCTTGCTGACTAAGTCTCTTGGGTAGAAGCCAGCGTCATACTTGCAGCGGGGCTGAATGCAACCCACTGACAAGGCCAAATCTGGAGCAAATCGACCGTTTCTAGGCGATCGATCCAACCGCAAATTAAGGCTGCCTATCCTTGCTGCCTTACTAATACGGCAGAAAAAGCGGCGCACTCTATGATGTTCATTAGTTGCGTCTGGCATCCATCGTGATGGGCCGCCAAAGCATCATAACTTTGATTATTTTTTGGTAGCTAAGCAGTCTTAGTCAGTCAAATCTAGCGTCGTAGAGCCCCTCTTCGATACGCTGTCGCACGATAGGTAGCAGCAATCATCGATTGAATGGTAGGAACAAAATCAATAGTGCTAATATAAAGGCATGATCAATATTGACAATAACGCTCAAGAATTTTGGCAGCATGGCTATCTCTCGATAGATAACTTTTTCGATGCCCAGCTGATGGATAAATATCAGCAAAGTATTTTAACGCACTTTGGCGACGACCCCGATTTCGCTCACAACGAAGAATTTCTTCAAAAATCAAACACCGATGTCATACCTTGGTTTCCTCAGCTAGACGGCTTACAAGACTTTGACATCGCTGAGCAAGATCAGCGCTTAATTAATCTCACCAAAGCTATCTTGGGCCCTGGTTGGAAAAGCCTCTCCAGCATGATCATGTTTAGCAAGAAAGGCTCCAACGGGCAGGCCTGGCATCAAGACTGCCCACCAGAAGATAAATCTCAATTCAATTTAAATCGTTTGGTTTACACAATGGATATTGACCACAACACCGGAGGGCAAGTCTTAGTCATGCCCGGCACACACAAAGGTGGAGCCATTAGTGTTGGCGACACCAATGAAGATTTTACCGGGCAGGTCGTACTGACGCCAAAAAAAGGCTCTCTGGTTCTGATTCATGGGCATCTGTGGCATCGTGTTTTACCGATCAATAATCTGCATCGTGTTTCAACCAACTATCGCTGCTGCCCTGCCAACACACCTGACAATATCACCGACACCTGCGTGTATAGAAATATGCGTTACGCTTTTTCCTCGAATCAAGTCATTGAAGATCGCACAGTATGAATGAGCCAACCAGCCCGGCTATTCGATGGGGAATTATTGGCGCAGGCCGTATCGCCAAAACATTTGCCACCGATATTAAACAGGCAAAAAACGCCTGCCTTTATGCAGTAGCATCGCGCCAACTCGAATCAGCGCAGTCATTTTCTCAGTTGTTTTCTATTAACAAGGCCTATGGCAATTATGCTGAGCTGCTTGCAGACCCCAATGTTGATGCGGTTTATATTGCCACGCCGCACAGCCATCACAAGGACCAAGCCATTGCTGCCCTTCGTGCTGGCAAGCATGTGCTTTGTGAAAAGCCTGCCACAGTAACGCCAGACGAATTAGAAGAGGTACTTGCAGTTGCGCAGCAAGAGTCACGCTATTTTATGGAAGGCATGTGGACTTACTTTTTGCCGGTCATCAAAAAAGCTCAAGAGTGGGTCAATGCAGGACGGATAGGTAAGCTTTGCCATGTCAAAGCCGATTTTGGCTTTGCCCTGCCCTACAGCCCTGACTTGCGCGAATACGATAATCGCTTGGCTGGAGGCTGCCTACTAGAAATGGGGATTTACCCTATCGCCATGGCATGGCTTTTTTTGCAGCAAGACCCTAATGCACAAACCGTCTGGCACCATCTAGCTGACAATGGCGTAGAAGATGACGTAATTATTTTGAACACCTATGGTGAAGATAGTAATGCAACTGCACAAATGGCCACATCCTTTCGCTGCAAGCTCAACAACTATCTCACCTTAATTGGCGACCAAGCCACGCTAACCATTAGTGATTATTGGGGTGCCCGAGAAGTCAAACTATATGAAGGTAACGAATGTATCGATTGCTTTAGTGAAGTGCGCGACCATCAGGGTTTTAACTATCAAATTGAGCAAGTCAGCCAAGAATTACTGGCCGGACAATCACAGCCCAGCGTTGTTAGCTGGGAAGACAGCCGCGCCTTCGCGCGGCATATCGCTGCAATAAAAACACATCTCTAAGTCAGTACTTAAACAACCCATGAAGCACTGCATTCAGCCGCAATGCGGATATCCAGAAAAAAAGTCTTTAACAATTATTGAGCTTGTAACCAACCTAACACTGCCAAACAACTAATGGTTAGCAAACTGCTGCATGATATTGATATAACTATCAACCCAATAATCATCACGGTGCTGATCTAGAAAATCTAATAGCTCTTTATGTGCATCGTTAGAAATTGTTAAATAATCGCCGCCCACACCATGAAAGATAATATTGACCAGCTTTCTTTGTTGATTTTTTGCCGACTGCAAATACGCAATAAGCTCAGCGCCCGAGAGTTCAGCCGGCATATGCATGATGGCGTTAAGTGAAGCTGCCTCAAAGCCTTTTATAGCGACAAACTGGTCTTTCACTTGCGGCAAATAATCACCATCTTTTGCCTGCGATTCACCACATGGCAGCATCATTGTGCGGCTTTTTTTTCCATCAATAGCATAAAGATAATCATTGGCCAATTTCACCTCATCAACCATTTGCACAACACTGCGCTTAGCCAAATCATTTTGCGGCGCGACCCAGTCACGATCAGATATATCTGCGCGGCATGCATGACTAATTGTGTGGTTGCCTAATTCATGCCCATGCTCAGCAGCGCTCCGCCATTCGTCGAGTCGCTGAGGAACTACAGGCGAAGATAACGTGAGGTAAAATGAACCCTTAAAATGATATTGATTAAGTTGTGGCACAGCGTTGTCCAGCTGTGAACCTAACGCATCGTCATAAGAAAGGCTGACGGCAACTCGTTCGTTATCAGGCCAATTATCGTCAGCAGCGCTTGAAAAAGATAAAAATACCAAAAGAAAAATCCTTACGAAAGTTTTCATATATTTTAAAAGAATCTTATTATTGAAGTAGATGATTATAGAGTAGTTGGGTATCACAGCCACCTAAAATTGACTGCAATCAGCAACACTCAGCATAAAGCAATACGATTTATTCTTGTTTAAACAACTTATGTAATCGAAATATACGCGCATAGGCTGCCGGAAAAAATCGTACGACTTTATCGATCAACCAAGCATCGGGCCCAATTAAAACTCTCCGTTGACGTCGCTCAACGCCTCGAATAATGAGCTTGGCAGCGCGCTCCGAGGTGGTCTTCGCCACGGCATCAAAACCCGATGAGACTTTTTCTCTAGCATGTCTTAATTCCTTATGCGATACACGAGCATTGCGTGCAATATCCGTTTTGATACCACCGGGATGCACGCAGCTAACACTCACATTACTTCCGGTCATTTCAATGGCAAGTGCTTCGGTGTAGCCCCGCACGGCAAATTTTGAGGCGTTATAAGCGCTGTGCATGGGCATCGCTACTATACCAAAGATACTAGAAATATTGACAATATGAGCTTCATCAGCTTTTTTTAAATAAGGTAAAAAAGCTTTAGTCCCATGCACCACGCCCCAAAAATTAATATTCATCAACCACGCCACATCTTCGTGACTTTGCTCCTCAATAGAATCGAGTAAGGCTACGCCGGCATTATTAATTAATAGATGAATCGCGTGATACTGGTTAATAACTGCATCTGCAAATGCTTGAAAGGCCACCGCATCGGCCACGTCCAACTCATATAAGCTGGCCACCCCTCCGATGGCTTCTACCTGCTGCAAGGTTTCACTCAAACCCTGATAGTCTTTATCTGCCAAGGCCAACACAGCACCTCGCTTTGCAAGTTGCAGCCCCAACTGCCGGCCGATACCCGAAGCCGCTCCCGTAATAACGACAACCCGCTCAGAAAAATCTTTCATGCACTATCGTCCTACTCAATGAATTGTCGGAACCGCCCTAGACTAAACACCACATACAAGGTACAGGATTTAGCGTCGAAACAGGTGTCACCTGAGCGACCTAAATGGCTAATTTTTTACAGCCCATAAGCCTAACAACTAGGACTTGTAAACTACAGCCTGTCTCATAGGAGACAGGCTTTTACACCAAAAAGCCGCTATATTGTTGACTGGCCATCAGGTGGCCCCTCTATTGCGTTGCTCTTCTTTAGAACAGCTGCTTGCTGGTACAAGCTATTTTACTCCAACTTGGATGTATTATCTTTTATGTCGTTAATTCAACAGCCCGCGCGCAACGAGCCTCATTCTGGAAAAAATACGGATCAGGCGACCTTATCTAAACTGAATAACTCAGCAGCGATACTCGATGTATTGGTTATCGGTGCTGGTTTTTCTGGTATTTGCATGGCAATAAAATTGCTTGAAGGCAACATCAGTAATTTTAAAATTTATGAAAAAGCGAACGGTATTGGCGGCACCTGGCTACATAACACCTATCCTGGCGTGGCTTGTGATGTAGCATCACATTTGTATTGTTTTTCTTTTGAACCCAACCCCAATTGGTCTAAGGTATTTTCTCCCGGCGCCGAAATACGCGAGTACATTGAGCACTGCGCCGAAAAATACGGGGTCACACGCCACATTGAACTTGGTATGTATTGCCAAGGCACTTCTTTTAACGAGCAAACTCAACTGTGGGAAACTCACTTTTCTGACGGGCATGTTGTGCAATCACATCATGTTGTGACCGGCAGTGGAGGCCTGCATCGCCCTAGTGTACCGGTCATCGCTGGGAGTGAAGACTTCACCGGTAAAACGATGCATTCTGCCGAGTGGGATCACAGCATTGAGCTCACAGGCAAACGTATTGCCGTTATTGGCAGCGCTGCCAGTGCCGTGCAAATTGTGCCTGAGATCGCCAAAGTAGCCGCGCAAGTAGATGTGTATCAGCGCACACCAAACTACATCATGCCGCGCAACAATCGCGCTTACTCCGCGGCAGAAAAAAAGCGCCTTAAACGCTGGCCATGGCTCAACAAACTCTTGCGTGCTGCCTTCTTTTACAAAGGCGAACTGCTTGCTTACCCACTGGTTAAAACGAAAAAAGATACGCGCTATAGTCAGCGCACCAAACGCTTAATTAACTCGTTTATGTCGCAAAGTATCAAGGACGCGTCACTCCATGAAAGCCTAACACCAGGCTATTCGCCAGGCTGTAAACGGATCTTACTTTCCGACGATTTTTTTACCGCGCTCAATCGCAACAACGTATCGCTGATTACAGAGGGTATAAAACGCATAGAACACACAGGTATTGTGACCCATCAGGATGAACTGAGAATGGCTGATGTTATTGTTTATGCTACAGGCTTTGATATTGATGGGCACATCGCGTCGATATCGGTCACCGGCCCTAACGGCCTGAAATTAGCCGACCTGTGGCAAGACCTTCCGCAAGCCTACAAAGGTGCGATGGTAGCAGGGCTCCCTAATGCGTATTTTATCACCGGCCCTAATACTGGCGTGGGCACAACATCCGTTGTCTATATGATTGAACAACAAGTCGATTACATCATGCAGTGCATCACCAAGGCTGGGAGAAATCAGCTCCTTGCTCCCACCCCACAGGCGATGGCTGAGTTTAATGAGGACCTGCAAGAAAAACTTCAAGAAACCGTATGGGCTGGCAGCTGCTCAAGTTATTACAAGCGCCCAGACGGCAGAATCGCCACGCTATACCCCTATAACGCCCGCACATTTCGCAAGCGGCATCGTCACATACAGTGGAATGATTTTCAGATTCACCCTAAAACTGCAGTGCCTAGCTAGCCGCCTATTGACCTTACGCTTCTAATTTTTGTAGTGCACCACGAATCCGCTCGGGTATAGGCGTCGGGCGCTGCGTTTCACGCTCTACAAAAACATGCGTAAAGCTTCCAGCTGCCACCGCGCCTGGCTCACCACGCTTAAAAATAGCCAGCTCATAGGTGACTGAACTATTGCCAAGCTTACCCACCCGCAACCCACCCTCTAACTCATCGGGATAGGCAATTGAGCTAAAAAAATCGCAGTTCGAACTTACCACTACGCCAATCACATCGCTCGTATGAATATCTAAACCGCCCTCATGAATCAAAAAGCTGTTGGCCGTGGTGTCAAAATAACTGTAATAGACAACGTTATTTACATGGCCATAAATATCGTTGTCGTGCCAGCGCGTGGTCAGCGGCACAAAATAGCCGTAATCGCTGCGCTGCAAGCCACGCTCAAGCGTTGAAGATTTATTCATAAAGTTATTACCATCCAACCCATCGAAAAACTCCTTACTGCATGCGCAATATGACTTTGCCGCGTGCACGACGCTCAGTCAAACAGGCAAAAGCGTTAGCATAATCCTCAAAATCATAAACTTCAGTAGTAATCGGCACTAAACTTCCGGCTTCGACCAGTTGCAACAATTCAACAAAATTCTGCTGTGATCCAGCAGGGTCGCGCGCAGCCCAACCTCCCCAAAAAACACCGAGAATATCGCCGCCTTTTAGCAGTGGCAAATTCAAAGGGATTTTAGGTATGGGGCCGGCTGCAAAACCAATCACCAAATAGCGGCCGTACCACGCAATAGAACGATAAGCCTGCTCACTGTAATCGCCACCTACAGGGTCATAAATGACATCAGCGCCTTTACCACCCGTTAATTCTTTAATTTTGTCCTTGAGGTTTTCGGTACTGTAGTTAATGCGCATATCCGCGCCCGCGGCACAGGCAAAATCGAGTTTCTCTTCAGTACTCGCCGCGGCAATCACCTTAGCTCCCATATGTTTGGCAATTTGAATAGCGGTGATGCCCACGCCGCCTGCTGCACCCAAGACTAAAACCGTTTCGCCAGCCTTTAATTGAGCGCGCTGTTTAAACGCATAATAAGAGGTGGCGTAGGTAATGCAAAATCCCGCCGCCTGCTCAAAAGTCATATTAGACGCCATAGGCATCACCACGCCCTCAGGTGCAATACACGCTGTGGCGAATGCCCCAATCGCAATCGTAGAGATCACCCGATCACCTACCTTAAACCGGGTAACACCCTCGCCCACTGCAGCCACGATGCCAGCCGATTCAACGCCTGGGACAAAAGGTAAATCGGGCGTGATTTGGTATTTGCCCTGCACAGTTAACACATCGGGAAAGTTTAACCCCGCCGCTTTGATATCAATCAGCAGCTCGCCTTTGCCCGGCGCTGGTGTCTCGCGCTCTTCAATAACTAAGCTTTCCGCAGATCCAAATTCATTACAAACTAAAGCCTTCATAACAACCTCTAACAATTCTTTCCACTGACTAAAAAAGGGTTACTGCATAGGTGTGACGACCCTAGCAGAAATATGGGTGGGTACCTAACTTACCATTTGCATACCAATCCAAACCGCTTTTAACGCTGGCTTTTCTTCGCCTTCAATTTCTACGGTCACCTCAGTTCTACTCATAAACTGACCCGGTCGCTTTTCAACAATTTCGAGCGACTTTGCGTGGGCGCGAATTTTTTTACCTACTTTTACCGGCGAAATAAAACGCACAGAATCAAAGCCATAGTTCACACCCATATAAGTGCCTTCAATGACCAATGCAAATTGCTCAGAAAAATGAGAAAGCATTGATAACGTTAAAAATCCGTGGGCGATCGTGCCGCCAAACGGTGTTTGGCCGGCCTTTTCTGGATCAATATGAATAAATTGATGATCGAGCGTACAGTCGGCAAACTGATTAATTTGCTCTTGAGTGACGGTATGCCACTCGCTACTTTCTAATTCAACATTCTGGTACTGCGCGATATCTTCTCGCTTAATCGTTTTCATTATGTAATCTCCCAAAATTAAATGAATAGTTTGATCAACATCTTTAAACCCAATGAGTCTTAAAAAATTGCCCGTATTATTTTTTGCTGCATGTGATGATTTTAATAATGCCTTGGGCTCAATCGGCAGCGGGTCTATGCCTCCCAATAAATCCCTTTATCGGCCGCATACCATTCGCCTAAGCGAGGCTCGTAGGCCGACTCTACAACCGAACGTTTTATTTTCATAGTCGGAGTGAGATAGCCGTTTTCTATGTTCCACTCATCTTTAACAATAATAAGTGCATGCAATTTTTCATGAGCCTCTATCTGTGCATTCACATCGGCTAACAAAGCTGCGAACTGCTGCGTCATCCCGGCGCGCTGGTCGGCATTCGCTGCCGCTACCCGGGCATCTGGAGACAACATAAGCAGCGCTATAGGTTGCGGCTCTCCCGACCCCATCACGCAACAGGCCTCTAACAGCAAACTACTCAAAATTTTGTCTTCAATAGGTGCCGGCGCAACATACTTACCTTTACTAGTTTTAAACAATTCTTTAATACGCCCAGTAATACGCAGGCGCCCTTGCTCGTCAAACTCTCCTTTATCGCCAGTGCATACAAAACCATCGTCTGTAAGTGCTTCGCGAGTTTTTTCAGGAGCTTTGTAGTAACCCGTCATATTTGTGTGCGCTCGAACTAACACTTCACCTTGCTCAGTCAGTTTTGCTTCAACACCAGGCCTTACCGTACCCACATAACCCAACCGTTCTTGCCCTGCTATAGTGGCAAAGGAGTAACCAAAGTTTTCGGTCATGCCATAACCTTCTAAAATATTCATCCCGAGGCGCTGATACCAGCTGAGGAGATCTTGCGACATAGGTGCACTGCCACAAAAAGCATAGCGCACCTGATCTAAACCTAATGGTTCAAGCACCGCTTTTTGTGTCTGCTCACGGGTAGCAGGGTCATCTAAAAGTTTATCGAGTTGCTCGGCGGGTATATTTTGTAAAATGCCAAATTTAAATTTCATCCATAAGCGCGGCACACTAAAAAAGATGGTGGGACGAGCACGACGTAAATCTTGAGTGAAGGTCTCTAGCCCTTCGCTAAAATAAATGCAGGTGCCACAACTAATTGAACCCATTTCAACAGTCAAACGCTCTGCAACGTGCGCTAACGGAAGGTACGAAATACCACGGTCATCTTTCGAAATATGCAAATAGACAGGATCCAACACGGTGGCCGCGGCTAACGCTGAAAAATTAAGCATCGCGCCTTTGGGCATGCCGGTACTGCCCGAGGTGTACACGATCGTAGCCAATTCATTGGCAGCGCGCTGGGTGTTTTCGGTCAGCGGTGTGCTTTGCTCAATCACTGCCTGCCACGAAATAAAACGCGGATCGTCAGGCCCACCAGGCAAAGCAATACCGCGCTCAACTTTGCGCAAGCCGGCCTGCATTTCTTCCCAGTTATCCATACCGCTAAGAAAAATAAATTCTGCATCACTGTGATCAATAACATGTTCGACATGATCAATCGGCATGGCCGGATAAAGCGGCACCGTCACATGACCCGCCATCCAAATAGCCAAATCAGCCATAACCCAATGCGCTGAGTTTTTTGCCAATAGCGCAACTTTGCTTCCTGCCGGCATATTAAGACTGCGCAAATAACTCGCTACGCGTCGCGACTGATCACCCACCTCGCGCCAACTATAATGTGTTGCCTCACCATTCTTCGGTTGCACTAAAAAATCACTGTCGGCTATCTCCGCCTCATAGCGATAAAAATATTCCAGTGGCAATGGTGGAGATTCAGCAGGCCAGTATTCGTGTGTGTATATAGTAGTGTTTGAATTACTCATCATGCCTTCCAATATTATTTAATTTTTTGACTTAAAAAACCCCAGTGAGACACTGCCATAGCTCACAAAAAATGACGTCACTATGGGTTACTTTTCGCTACATCAAACATTAACGAAAAAAGAGCTCCGTGCTGATCGCTTTATTTTTCAACGTGGCGACTGGCAAGAGTGGGCAAAGCTGCAAACTGCCCTGCGCGTTTCTCGGCATTAGCACCAATGGCCTCCATGACCTCTTCAGTTTGCAGCATGCTTGCATTCCAAATACCAATATAATCGAGTGTATCGGCGGTGCTATGATCGCGCGCATAATTAATGATGCGCTTACAGCCAGAGACAGCGAGTGGCGCTTTACCCGCAATTTCAGCGGCTATAGCCATCACCTGGGCGAGCATGGCTTCGGCATCGGCAAACGTCTCATTAAGCAGTCCGTTTGCTTTGGCCTCAGCGGCGCCAAAACGCCTACCTGTGTAGGCAATTTCACGCGCCACCCCCTCAGGTATCAACTTGAGCAGGCGCGGAAAAGTGCCCACGTCTGCCGTCATAGCCAGATTAGTTTCTTGTAAGATAAAAAAAGCGTCGTCTGTTGCATAGCGCATATCACACGCAGTCACCATGTCGATACCACCACCAATGCAACCGCCTTGTATAGCCGCCAATACCGGCAAGCGACAATTCTCTAGGCTAGAAAACGCTGACTGTAAAACTTTCACATGTTCATAAAATTTAGCCCCGCTAGCCAAGTGATGCTTAGGATCGGGGTTGTCTGTTTCAGTGGGTAAAAATGCCTTTAAATCTAATCCTGCTGTAAAATGCGGTCCGGTTGAAGAGATAACAATGACGCGAGCATGAGCGCTGGCATCAATCTCAGCAACGATAGCGGGCAATTCAGACCAAAATTCAGGAATCATACTGTTGCGCTTTTCAGGACGAATCAGCTTAATGTGCGCAATGTGATCGTTTATTTGAACGTCAAAGCAAGTGTATTGAGTCATAACCGTACCGTGTTTATTAAAAAATTAAAATGGGAGTGCGCAGTTTACTATCTGCAGATTCTCTTCACAAAACTACTGCATGACTGAACGCGTCAATGATCTAAAAACTATCAGCTTGCCTTACACCCAATTGGGCTAAATTTCTGCCGCCAAATAGCTCGCTTGTTTGATGGCGCGCTTAGCATCGAGCTCTGCGGCTTCATGTGCACCGCCAATCAAATGCACCGGCATAGAACCATCAGACAGCTCATCATACAAGCTGTGCAAGGGCATTTGCCCTGCGCGCACAATGATTGTATCAACCTCTAGCGTTTGTGGCTGCCCATTCATACTAATATGCAAACCTGCATCATCAAACTTTAAATATTGCACAGCGTTGAGCATTTTAACATCACGGCGCGCAAGCGAATTTCGATGTGTCCAGCCGATGGTTTTACCTAAGCCACGCCCTATTGGCGTTGCTTTGCGCGGCAACAGAAAAACTTCACGATTAGATTTTTCAACCTGAGGCTCGACACCGGTTACGCCAATGCGCGGATGATTGGCATTACTTCGCGGCTACTTTCAATTTTTCGGCAAGTGCCGTATTGGTTTTCATTGCCAATTATTTAAATGCTCGTCTCAGAACAATTGCAGATCCCTACACGATCAAACTGGCACCTAGACGCACGCAATACAGCCGCCGAAAGCGCCTCGGGATGGGCTTCTCTGAACGCATAGCGTACCGTCAACCCACTCAGTCAAGAATGTCACGGTAGCGACATAACCACCCCCACTCACCCAGTCAAGACTCGCCAACTAGTCACCAATTAGAGTGCCGAGCAGCCGCAAGAAAGCACTTATCCGGTCACAGCAGGCCAAACCGTTTGCGTTTACCGAAGCATTCTAAAAATATATTTAAGCCATTGATTTAAATAATAAATATAGTCTATCGCTGCTAAAAATAGGCCATCGAACCTACAGCCAGACGATCGAAACTGCAGTCAGGCGATTGAAACTTTAGTCAAGCGATCGAAACTACAGCTAGAAAAACTGCACCAACCCACCCCGGAAAAAAATACAGGCTATGATTTAGCACCTACATTTTTCGCTAACGTAGAACCGGCACTATCCAACTTGCTGCCCTGCCTCAAGGAGAACTAATTTACATTAGCGCCGCATTCTTTACTATGTACGCCGAACATAGCAAGGCCCAATAACGCATTGCCCAATAACACACAGTTGAAAATTGATGAGGAAAATAATGAAATTAAATCGACGGGACTTCAGCCTAGCACTAATGGGGGCCATGGCCAGCGTAACCGCTCCGACAAGCTTCGCTGATACACGAAAAATAAATCGCCGTATTGTTTTAGCTTCGCGCCCTGTTGGTAAACCTAGCGTAGAAAACTTTCGACTCGAAAATGCCAAAATCCCAGCGATTGGTGAAAATGAAATGCTGTTGCAAACCAGCTATCTTTCGCTCGACCCCTACATGCGCGGCCGCATGAATGCGGGTGAAAGTTATGCGGCAGGTGTGGAGCTTGGCGCGGTCATGGTGGGCGGTACAGTCTCGCGGGTCGCTATGTCGCGCCACCCCGACTTTCAGGCTGGTGATTTAGTTACCGCCTATTCTGGCTGGCAAAAGTACGATGTAAGCAATGGTCAGGGCGTGAGAAAGCTCGACTCTCGCATCACGAATCCGTCTTACGCGCTGGGTGTATTGGGTATGCCGGGGCTAACCGCCTATGTTGGACTGTTAGATATTGGCCAACCTAAGCCAGGTGACACAGTAGTACTAGCTGCATCGACGGGGGCAGTGGGCTCTATAGTCGGGCAAATAGCTAAGCTAAAAGACTGTCGCGTTGTGGGCATAGCCGGCGCCGCCGAAAAATGCAAATATGCGGTGGATGTATTGGGTTACGATGCGTGTGTTAGCCACTACGATAAAGACATGGCAAAACAGTTGGCCGCGCATTGCCCTAACGGTATTGATGTTTATTTCGAAAATGTAGGCGGCAGTTCGTGGGAAGCAGTAATGCCGCTGCTAAATGATTTTGCGCGCATACCTGTGTGCGGGCTGATTGCCCATTACAATCAAACAACACTTCCCGCCGGCCCAGACCGCATGAGCTTGCTGCAGGGTATGATTTTGCGCAAACGCATCAAAATGCAGGGCTTTATTATTGGCGATCATATAAACCGCGCACCCGACTTTATTAGAGATGTCAGTGGCTGGCTCAAAGAAGGAAAAATTCATTACCGTGAGGATATGGTGGATGGTTTAGAAAATGCGCCCACTGCATTTTTAGGCCTTTTTAAAGGCGCCAATTTCGGCAAGCTCGTGGTGAAGGTCAGCGCCTAACTTTTGCGGTAATCCATCGGAGCCAGTGAAGTCCAGCGCCTAAACGCCCGACTAAATGCGCTAAGCTCGGAATACCCCAATAACAGTGAAATTTGAGTGAGCTGCATATTGCTGTGCTTAAGCATGCGACGCGCCATATCTTCACGTACTCGATCGAGTAAATGGGTATAACTACTGCCCTCTTTTTTCAGAAGGCGATGCATTGTGCGTCGATGAATACCTAAAAATGATGCTATTGAGTCGGCCGTGCAATTACCGGTAGTTAGTGCGCTATAAATAAGATGTTCAACTTGCGCCACCAAGTCATCCGTATACTTTTCCTCCAAGTCGGCAAGACCGCGCTCTAAAACCTGCTTAAGTTGAGGATTAAAAGTAGCTATGGGCGTAGCCAAATCTTTCGGGTCAAAATAAAGTGCGTTGTGTTCCTGATTAAAACTGATAGGCGCCGAATAATGCCGCTGCAAATATTTAGCGTTAGGGGGTGGCCCATGCATAAAATGAATAGCTTCTGGCTTCCAGCTAGGGCCGCATAGCGAAACGAATATAGCGTTGGCAGCCGCCAAAGAAAACTCAGTACTATAGCGAGTGCTTTTCAAGCGAACGGCATCTTTGATTACTAACTCAAGCACCGCCGAAGAACCATACTCATAAATTAGTAGGTCTCCCCCCTGTACCTGAAACGAGATGTAATGCTCTAGCACATGCAAGGCTTCGCCAATAGTTCGGCCTTGCTGCATATAAAAACCCAGCACACCCAGCAGCGCCGATAACTCCTGCCGACGACCATGCATTGCAGCCAAATCGCAACGCCCAGTTTGCTGTTCAGCAAGGCCGTAGAGCTTTTCAAAGCCAGCCAACGGATAGTACATATCGGCATTTTGTGGATCGAGCACATCTAACGGCAGACCGGCAGCGTGTAAAAGAGCAGGAATATCCAGCTGCATTTCCTTTGCTATTTCAGTAAAGCCATTGAAGGTAGCGGCGCGCAAAAGGTGCATCGGTAGTCCTATTTTCGGAAGATAAGTAAAGCGACTGTCAGCAGTCGGCCTGTCACCAAATGATAAGGATGAGTCCCCAGATGTCAAGCGGAAGTTGAAGCACGTCCCTAAACTTTATATTCATCCACTAAAAAGAGTCCATTATGAAAACCGTCACCTTTGACTCCCCCACTCAGGGCACCATTAGCTATACCGATAAAAAGCGCGGCCTGTGGTGGATGTCAGCACTTTACCCGCTGTTTCCCATTACCGGATTAGTTTTACATGGCCTGACTGGTATTGAATTAATGCTGCTGGTGCCAATGGTCGCCGCCTATATTTGCGTCCCCCTTTTTGATTATTTGCTGGGCGAGGATCTGAGCAATCCGCCAGAAGAAGTCGTAGCCCAACTGGAGCAGGACCGGTACTACAGCCGGCTCCTGTATCTAGCCGTGCCATTGCACTTCATCACTTTTTTTGCCGCTGTCTATTGGATCGTCACTCAAGATCTGAGCATGGCCGGCTATTTAATATTGGCCGTAGGCGCAGGCATGACTTCTGGGCTTGGCATCAACACTGGGCATGAATTAGGCCATAAAACAGATCCGCTCAGCCGATTGATGGCAAAAATAGTACTAGCAGTGCCAGGCTATGGGCACTTTTGCCTGGAGCACAACGCAGGGCACCATCGCCATGTTGCTACCCCCGAAGATACCGCCTCTTCGAAAATGGGTGAAAATATTTATGCCTTTGCCTTGCGTGAAATACCTGGCGGCTTCAAGCGGGCTTGGCAACTAGAAAAGGTTCGCTTGCAGCGCAAAGGCAAATCAATGTGGAGCCCAAGTAATGAATTGCTCCAGTCTTATGCGATTACAGCCGTCATTCAGATTAGCTTGCTGATTGCGTTTGGCTGGATGTTACTGCCCTTTTTAATCATTCACAATTTTTTAGCGTGGTGGCAATTAACCAGTGCTAATTATATTGAGCACTACGGATTGTTACGCGAGAAAAAAGCCAATGGCAGTTATGAGCGCTGCCAGCCCCATCACTCATGGAATAGTAATCACGTGTTTTCAAACTTACTGCTCTATCATCTAGAGCGCCATTCAGATCATCATGCCCACCCCACGCGTCACTATCAATCATTGCGCAACTTCGAGGATGTACCTGCATTGCCCAATGGCTATTTTGGTGCGTATTTAATGGCTTACTGCCCGCCCATATGGTTTGCTGTGATGAACCCACGCCTGCTTAACTTACAACATATTCAGGGCGATCTCAGCAAAGTAAATATCCTGCCGGGTAAGCGCGAGGCAATGGAGCAGAAATACGCATCGCTTGTCGCAGCATAAATAACGCGACATCAATAAAAGAAAAATATACGCCGACTCAACTCTTTCACTGTGAGGGATAGACATCACGATGAAAAAATACCAGTGCCCTGATTGCAGCTACATTTATGACGAAGCCGTCGGCCATGAACACGAAGGCTATGAACCAGGAACTCGTTTTGAAGATCTACCCGAAGATTTTGCTTGCCCTGCGTGCTTCGTGCGCGAAAAAGAAGATTTTGTTCCGCTTGAGAAAAATTCGCTTTAAAACAACTAAGGCAAGATTTTTAGTGGACCTGCCCTTCAGCACCAACATAATGCGAGTATTTTTTCTCACCACCAAGGGCCACACTGCTTACTCGCTAGAATTTTTTTCTGTAAAATTAAATTTGGTGGAGCCTAGCGGGATCGAACCGCTGACCTCAACACTGCCAGTGTTGTTTTGAAAATCGTAAAAATAAATATTTCATTATTTTTCAATTACTTAAAAAGCTGGCTTCTATGCAATTGATTCAGTTTTTGTCACGATTTAGCAAGTTTTCCCTAAAGGTTTGTCACGTATTTGTCACGGAAAGTAAAAATCAAAGTTAACAATCCTAAGTTAATACGAATAAAAAACCTGAGGCTTTTCTTATAAGTATTTATCTATTCATTGCATCTGCTTTTGAAGAGTAAAAAATTATTAGTACCCATCGACTTGACTACTCCCTATTAAGTCAAACTTACGCAATTAAATTATCCCATTGAGCTTGCGCTCGCACCACTAAGTTTAATTTAAAATACTCATGGCTCGCCAATTTTTATACAAAATCAATTTAGCTTAATTCGATAAAAACCAAATCTGCTCTACTCTCGCCAGTAGCTCAGCGGGTGAGCACTCATAATCTAGATTAATTTCCCTACCGGATTTTCCCAGTCATCAGATAACCAATACGGCCTACTTGTTTCTCTTCTGGTATGGGTCGCGGTGGGGTAGCGCTGCCAATTGTCGTTAGTAAAAGAAAAATGTGTTTTCGTTCTTTGTATGACAAACTCTGTTGTTGAATCAATTGACTCAAAAATAAAATTCCTAATCTGCTCTCTTGTCCCATAAAGCCTTAGAAATACATCCGCATCTCCTGACAAAAGAGAACACTCATCCAGAATGGAATATTTTTCACAATTCTCGCTCAATTCGATAAATAATTTATGGGCCTGACTAGGTGCGCACTCTACAAAAACATAAGCAACTTCCTTACTTACATCCGGCAACAACAAGCACCCCTCATCCAAGCCAAAGGATGCTTCGAAATCTCTTGCATCGGTAAGTGTAAATCGTCGACCGTCCTTGCCCTTACTGAATTTTTGATTGAGCAACTTGGACTTCGGACGTATTTCTTCTGCACTGTACTTTTGAGATAAAAGCTTTTTGTAATCCTTTTTAAAGACGCTCACATCTCCCCGGTACTCGGCGTTAATAAATTTAATCAAATTTTGGAAAATTGCGGTTGCAGTTAGCTTCCCATGATACTGAGGCGGTATTTTATTTTCACAAAGAGGTTTTAAATTACTCATCAACTGTCCTTATCCCTGATAAAAAATCGAATTTATTATTAGTACGATCGCAGTGTACGTTAATAACTATCGTATCACTCACCCTATGTTTGGCGTACTGAAACCATGAACCGCATCTTAATTTGTTTGTTTTTTGCACACGCAAAGCGCTTCAAAAATGTGACCACGCTTATTGACAAGCTTCAAATTTGCTCCACGACGAAAAGCGATCTAACAATTATGCTGTGCGTCATTGAGTAATTAGATTATTAATCCAAAAACTGTCGTTTTAACAATAACAAACAAGTTATTTCATTGCATCAATAGTTAATCATGCTCGGCAGTCTAAAACTATCACTATCACTATCACTATCAAAAAAATAGCTTAGCCACGGAATCATGCTCCCGAGGTTATAAAGACTTAACCGTTTTCTAACTGCCAGCAGGCTCAATAATGTATTTATTCAGCCAATAAAGGATTTGATATTATGAATAAAAACAAAAATGTCAGTTTAATTTGCACCGTATTGATCGCGTCAGTATTCGCTTGCGGCGCAAATGCATACACCCTAAGAGCCGAAGGACGCGGCTTCACAAATCTAGATTACATTACCGAGGAAATCACTGGGTCAAGTGATAATTTTGAAGACCTTCGAACCGCAAAAGTCAATCAACCACACGACCCTTCCTTTGGCGCTATCGCTACCCGTAGCTCTGTTTTGGCAACCGCAGGCGCGATTGATAGGGGCGCACCTTCCAGTCGCGCACGTAGTTTAAATCAGCTCATTCGCATCAACGATTTCGGTACCTATGCCGCAGGAAATGAGTTTGTCACCTTATTCTTCCATTTTGATGTGTCCTATGACCTGGAGGTTCAACGCCTAGACGGAAGGCGTGATCAAGGCATAGCCAGAATAGATTTTGACATAGCCCTATCAACCATCGGTGACTCTGCTGACGCATCAGGAGGCGCTACCTTAAGAAAGATATTTGACCGGAACAAGACGCTTGCCCTCACCGGCTTTTTGACCGGAGAAGCAGAAGAAGACAACTTACAAGCACATACTGTTCTGGCATTGGATGTAAGAACTGATTCTCCTGAGGTCGAGTTTTCTCTTACAGCGTCTGCGTTTGCGACGGATGTACTCAGGGGATTTGGGCTTGCCGCCGGTACATTGAGCCTTGCATTGGATAGCCCGCTTGTAACAACAGCTGATGGTACCGAAGTCAGTGCTGAAGTTGCTATCAGTCCCATACCAATCCCTGGGACTGCAGTATTACTCGCGTCTGGCTTGATCGGATTGTCTGTCTGCTCAATTCGCAAGCGACGAATCAAGACAGCTTAGCGTCAATAATTGATCGATGAATTCTATTTTAAAAAAACACTCAAAATTGGAGAATTAAATAATGAAGAATGCAAAGATTCTATTACTAACAGCAGCGTTAATTTTTCTGACAGGGGCAGTCAATGCGGCGACTGTCAGTTTGGATTATGCGGCGAGTGGCTCCGCGAATCCGACAATTGTTAATGCGCCTACCGGGGTCAATGGCGATTTTAGTGTGCGGAGATGTTGTGGAGACCCACTAATTTTTAACGCCACTGAAGAGTACTATACATGGTCATACAATTTATCAGATGATTTAGATTATTCCCTTGCAGATTTAACCCAAATTCAGTCTGCAAGTATCAATTTAACGTTTAGAACCGGAGGGGATACGCCAGCTGACGATTGGTTTCAAATTGATGGCAATGTCACTACCCCTTTTGGCTTTGCTTCCAATCACCAGACGTATAACCGCACGTTTAATTTGATTTCGTTGTTGGGCAATTCACTTTTTGAAACCCTCGCGAGTGATGGAACCCTAATATTTAGAACCAGCAATGACGTTATGCCTTATCAAGCCAACCTTACAATTGTGGCGACTCAAGTTCCTGTCCCCGCGAGTGCCTTATTTATGTTTAGTAGCGTAATCGCATTAATATCCGGAAGAAAACTAAAACAGCTTGTGTACTGATCTGGCTCAGTGCTCTAGTCTTATAACACTTTAACTACTTGCAGAAAAAGTTCAATTTCTGCAAGTAGTGACTAACGCTTGCGCTGACTAGTGATTCAGATTAAATCCACTTTTTAAAAAGCGGATAATGAAAACCGTTAACAGCAAAAACCATACGTTTAAATATCTGCCACGCTTTACGATAGTAGATTTCAGATAGTATTTGGGAAGAAAAAAGACGTACCCTAGTCAAATTGAAAGGCGACTGGCTAGAAGAAGCAGGGTTTCATGGCAATAGCATAGCTTTTGTTGCTGGGAAGAACGGTTGCTTTGTGATTAAACCCAAAGAATAAAGTTTGGTAAATATATCAATACCAGCTGACACAGTTGACTGCTAGCAGCTGAAGTCAAAGCATTAGCAAATTAAGTGCTGTTTGTAAATTGCTCATGGCGATAAGCCAGCTTGGCTGATACAATCGGTCGAGTCTTTTGGTTTTCTACTACGGTGCCGGCTGTTAACTGCTTGCTGTTTGAACTCCCACAGGCACAGAGCAGTCGCTTAGATACAACAAGTCGCAGACCCCATTGCACCCACTTCAAGATATTCACATTAGAGATTTCTGCCTAATATTATCGACCGGATCAATCACTTGCCATTATAGGATTTTATTGTTACTTTGCATTTCCAATATATTGAATCGGACTCACTTAAGCCAATACCATGCCCGCTCCCAAAAAAGCTTCAAAGAAAAAAAAAGAACCTGTCGAATACGCAGCACCAGCGCTAACTAAAGGGCTCGATATCCTTGAGCTGATGGCCGCTGAATCGGAAGGCCTTACATTGGGTGAAATTGCCGAACGTCTTAATCGTTCTAAGGGCGAGATTTTTCGTATGCTTGCTGTGCTTGTACAACGAAACTATATGCGGGTTGAGCCAAAGTCAGATACATACACCCTCACGCTAAAACTATTTGAAATCGCGCACCAGACCACACAAATTAAGTTACTGTCCAATGCCGCAATACCCATAATGCGCAGTTTGACTAAAACCATTGAGCAATCATGTCACTTGGTTATACCGTCCAGCGGACGCGGATTAGTGATTGCTCAACAGGATAACCCTGGCGACCGGCATTTTGGCGTTAGGTTAGGCTCAGAGGTTCCACTTGTCGACAGCTGTTCCGGTCATATTATATTGGCCTATTCAAACACCGAAACGCAAGCTGAAATGCTTGCCTCACAACCTAACAAATTCAAAAAAAATATCTCCAAAGCGCAACTGACAACCTTAGCGCGACGGATACAATCGCAAGGGTTTGAAAAAATCAAAAGCATTCAAATTCAAGGGGTCGTGGATATTGGCTATCCATTATTCGATTATTCAGGACATTTAATCGGAACACTTGTGGTTCCCTATATTGAATACCTCAATGGTGCGCCAAAATTTAAAATCAAAGGAGCTCAAGAACAATTGCGTCTTGCCGCAATGGCTATCTCGGATGCGTTAGGTTATCAAGCCGCTGGCTATACCCGCGTGTAACGAAGCTAAAATTATTCATCCCCACTAGGGTATATCAGACTTCAATCCCTTTTATTGTTCGTCTACCAATCGCAATGAGCACTGCCAACAAAACCAGCATTCCAGGTACACCCACCATGGGCACATTTTCCGTTTGGGATAGATCACCACCAAAGACAACGTAGGCTTCACCTGCATCTGAACCGCCATCATCACCATCGGGAGCGCCCAAAATAATATCATCAAAGCCGTCACCGTTTATGTCGCCCGCCGCTGACACTGATTGCCCCGCATCATCAGACGCAGAATCACCCTGAATAAATACGCCTTCATCCATACCAAGATTAGCGAGATCCAGTACCTGTCGCCCCGAAACGTTTACACCAAAGGGCTCACTACCTCCATAAATAATATATGAGGCACCCGCATCAACACCACCACCATCATGTTTACGTGCACCTACGATTAGATCAGCAACACCATCACCATTAAAATCACCAGCGCCACCGGAACAACGTAATCGGTCGTCTTCCGTTGCACCCCGAACAATAAAACCCTCACTTGGATTTAGGGTCGCAAGGTTAACAACTTGCCGACCACTCGCTGGAACACCAAAGCCGGTGGTTGAACCAAATACGATGTAAGCCTCACCCGCATCCAATGCACCATCATCACCAAACGGTGCATTTATCACCATGTCTGCAATACCATCGTCGTTGATATCACCGAGCTCTGAGAATGCGAAGCGCCCAAGCTGATCACTTGACGCGTCTCCTTGAACAACAAAGCCTTCTGCTGCGCTAAGGTTTTGTAAATCGACAACTTGTCGTCCTAGTACAGAAACTCCAAGTGTATTACTGTTTCCGAACACAATGTACGCTTCGCCAGCATTGCTCGCTGGATTATCAGCAAACGGGGCGCTTATCATGACATCATCAAAACCGTCTGCATTAATATCACCGATTCCAGATACTTCGCTACCCGCTTTTCCCGCCGAAGCATCACCCTGAATGATAAAACCTTGAGTTGTTGTAAGTGAACTCAAGTCTATGACTTGACGCCCCGAAACATTAACACCGAATATTCCTGAGCCGCCAAAAACAACATAGGCTTCGCCTACATTACCGCCGCCATCATTACCCTCGGGAGAACCCAGAATAACGTCATCAAAACCGTCACCATTAACATCGCCTGCACTCGACACGCTATAAGCTGCGTTATCTGCTGCCACATCGCCTTGGATAATAAAGCCTTCACTGGCGTTAAAGTTCTTTAAATCAATAACACGCCGACCAGAAACGTTTACACCAAAGTCGCTAGAACCACCAAAAACCACGTAGGCCTCTCCAGCAGCATTACCACCATCATCACCAAAACGCGCTCCAACAATCAGATCACCAAACCCATCGCCATTAACATCACCCGCATCTGAAACTGAGAAACCCATCTGATCGTTGCCAGCATCACCTTGAATAACAAAACCCTGGCTGGTGTTTATGTGAGTTAGGTCGATGATTGAACGACCTACTGCATCAGTTGGACCAAATGCTTTTGAACGACCAAAAATAACATAAGCCTCGCCGGCCGCTTCATTACCCTCATCATCACCTTGGTGGGCGCCTACAATCACATCTGAGAAGCCGTCGCCATTCACATCACCAGCATTCGACACAGACGTCCCTACCAAGTCTTCTATCGAATCGCCTTGAATAATAAAACCTTTATCAGCGCTAAGCGTCGTTAAATCGACGACGTTAGCAGTCATAGCAGACCATGCATTTGGGGCTATTCCAAGCACAGCAAATGTTGTGCCCACCCTATTTCTGGAATTAGATACACGGCTCTTCTTTGCTTTTTGAAAATCATTGCCTTTAGGCATTGTATTTATTCCTCTACTTCAAATTTAGCAATCAATACTTTAATAGGCTTTAATCCGCTCAACTCGAGTCTCACTATAATGAGATCGGTATCTTATAACGCACAAGCTCGCGCCAAAAATGGGAAGTGATTTAATCATATAGTAGGGAGTTCTGAAGCTGAAATCACACGTTTGATATCATTTGACAATGGACTTATTGCCGCTGGCTTACGGATCCCTTTTAATATTGCGACATCATAAAGCTCTGTTACGACACCATGAATAACCAAAGAATGCAGCACACCACCGGTATTTAAATCGATAAAGTAAATTCCGCAGCGCGGCGCAATCGCTTCACTCTGCAAACGGTCTTCTATGGGTAAGCCGGAAAATGTTTTATTGCTCCGAGGTAGCGATAAGGTGACAACGGCAATGCTGCCAAAAAAATCTAACCCGCGTAAATAACCCGGACAGAAAGCAACCGGCTCAAATTGTCCCGAAGTGAAATCAACATAGCCAAACTCGCCCTTGCCCGAATTGTGTAGCCACAGTTTTCCATCGTGCCAACGGGGAGAATGCGGCATAGAAAGACCATCGCAAACAACCTCATCTGTTGTAACGTCTAATACAATTCCGCCACTCTCTCTATGGTCTCTCCAACCGTCAAATACATCGCTCTTACTTGACGCAGTCACATAGGCTGGCAATCCATCGCGCATCGCCAAGCCATTAAGATGACAACGATCTTCAGCAATTAACTTCGTTATAAAAGGCGGCTTCCAAATGGATTGGAAACTTGCCCCGTTACTGGTTCTTGCTAAACAATTAAATAGGGTATTAACAAAAACTGGCTGATCTTCACTATCCAAAGCGATATCATGAATATCAAGGTCACCGGTAAAAAAACTTAATCTTGGGGCGTAAAGTGTGTCGACTTCTTCGGAGGTAACAACACCTTCGTCTAAAATATTTTGGAATCGATACAATTGGGAGTCACTAGCAATCCATAAGCTATTTGAGTTAACTGCCATGCCAAGACAACGACCAATATTACGATTATGAATCCAAAGGTTACCTTTGTGGTTGGCGCCCAGAAAAACAATTTTTCCCGCTTGATAAGTTGTCAATGCCAAGCTGAAGTGTTTTTCAGCAAGCCACTCGGCAAAGCCTCTTGATGCGTCTATTTCAAATTGAGTCGACGAGTCAGTGCTATCGATTGATTTTGTGCCAGACATATCTTGTGCCCTTTTTCTTATTGGTTGATAAATCGCTTGAATACTAATCGAAAATATTTCTAGCGTTGATTGACTAGAGGCGACATTACTCACCTATCAATACAACAATAACTATTTATTCATTGCAGCCATAAAAGCATACTAAAATTCTGGGAACGATATTGCCGTAATCCGGGTACATCTAACATACCGCGTTCTCGAAAAACCCTTAACCTATCTTAACCTATGGATAGCAATTCCGGATCAAATACTCTAACAATTTGTCTTTCGCAAAAAAAAAGACCGGTGTAAAAAAACACCGGCCAAAATACTTCGGAGATTAAACTTGTTCCTAACAATATAAAACTGTCTAAATAAGTAAGGCAAAGGCGCAATAGGAATCGCCATTATAGCTGTGACCAAAACCTTACCATTTCATTTCAAATTTAGCGGGAATTTGAAAAATACGCTATACGCGCTTTAACATCTTTTTGCCAATTGCAAATAGTCCAACTAGCAGCACCAGTGTCGCTGGCACACCCATCATTGGAACATTAACCGGTGTTGTTCCAGCGCCGCCGAAAAGGACATAAGCTTCACCCGCATTACCGCCGCCATCATCACCCAAGGGAACCCCTAGCATGATATCGTCAATACCATCACCATTAATATCGCCCAAGGATGCTAGACCGTTGCCGGCTTCATCATCGACCATATCACCTTGGATAAACAAACCTTCGGTATCGCTTAAGTTAGCGAGCTCAAGTACTTGTCGACCACCGCTAGCCACACCAAATGGACCAGAACCGCCATAGACAACATAGGCAGCACCTGCATTGGATCCACCCGTGTCTTCTTCAATTGCACCTACAATAAGATCATCTATACCATCGTTATTGAAGTCGCCTGCACCGGCAGACGCCTGTAATTTATCACTCTCAGCCGCGCCCGCAATAACAAAACCTTCAGATGGGCTAAGCGTCGCAAGATCAAGCACCTGCCGACCGCCTGAAGGGCTACCAAACCCAGATGCTGTACCAAAGATCACATGAGCTTCGCCCGCATTTAATGCTGAATTATCATTAAATGGCGCATTGACCACGATATCTGCAATACCATCATTATTAATGTCGCCCGCTTTGGCGTATCGATGACGACCTATTTGATCACTGGCAGCCTGACCTTGGATAACAAAACCATCAGCCGCTGAGAGACTGGCAGCATCGATAACTTGCCGTCCAAAAACATTGGTACCAAACGTACCATTGCCGCCAAAAATCACATAAGCTTCACCCGTTGCTGATCCCACCGCATCGGCAAACGGCGAACTCACTAAGATATCGTCAAAGCCATCGTTATTAATATCACCAAGATCCCCTACTTTATGACCTGTGCTATCACCCGCAACAGCGCCTTGAACGATAAAGCCTTCGCTAGAAGAGAGACCGCTTAACTCAATAACTTGACGGCCTGAAACGGTATTACCAAAAGTTCCCGAGCCTCCAAAAACAACATAAGCCTCGCCCGCGCCACTAGCGCCATCATCACCTTCATTGGCTCCAACGATCACGTCAGCGAATCCATCACCATTGATATCACCCGCGCTAGAGACACTGTAACCTGCACGATCGTTAGCGGAGTCTCCTTGGATAATAAAACCTTCGCTAGCACTTAGGTTTTTTAGATCAATAACTTGTCGAGAAGCAACATCAGCCACACCAAAGGTACCAGAGCCACCAAAAACGACATACGCTTCGCCAGCCGCACCGCCACCGTCGTCACCAAATCTGGCACCGACGATAAGATCCGCAAATCCATCACCATTTACATCGCCAGCATTAGACACAGAGTAACCAAATTGATCATTTCCTGTGTCACCTTGGATGATAAAGCCTTCACTCGCCGACAAAGTCGTTAAGTCAATCACCTGACGGCCAGCATCATCAATACCAAAAGGGCCTGCGCTACCAAAAACCACATAAGCTTCACCGGCCGCACCACCACCTTCGTCATCACCTAGATGTGCACCAACGATCATGTCATTAAAACCATCGCCGTTCACATCACCTGCGCCTGAAATAGAACGACCCATTTCGTCGCCTGTCGCATCGCCTTGAATGATAAAACCTTGGCTTGCACTCAAAGTGCTTAAATCAACCACATCGGCGGTAACTGCCGCTTGGGATTGCTGCGATAAACCAAAGATACTAAGTGAGGACGCAGTTAGCCCAGCTGCAGGAGCAAAGCGGCGTTTTGATGTTGTTACGGAATCACGTTGCTTGATCATTCTCTATGCCTCTTATGTTTATATTCAATTTATGTATTAAATTTCGCGTGCATTGCGCAAATACGCAATTTTTAAATATCAATTTTGAAACGTTAGTTTATATATGAATCGAACAAAAATCAACAAATTTCCCCTTGCATGTCAACTTTATAGCGAATATTCGCCATACTTTCACGCTGCATTTACTAAAAACTAGGCCATAGCGCAATTAACCTATTGTATTTAATAGTGAATATGCTGAAGCTGTAAACAGCTGAGGGTATTCGTATGTGAATGGATATATTGCGAATAAAAAGCGCCAAGACTGAAAACACCCAACCCCTCGTTGAATAAACGTGAACAGTTACGCACTGTTTATACATTAACCCTAGTGGTCTCGCCTATACAGATTGAGTAATAACCTAATCTTGAGGCAACGATTCAGTCATTATAAAAGAATGGGTTAACGTACAGCTGAATAAGGTCTTTACAACACGCAAGAGAGTAGATACTACGGCCGAAATTGCTCGCAATAATCGCTTGTCAGCATTACAACGCCTAGGTGACTTGCAGAAGATAGCGGATGGTAATTGTCATTTTAATAATATTTAGTTTTTTTATTAGGTACGCTTGAAATGAATGCGTTTCGGTACATTAATTCGATGTATAGGGACCAAACGTTGACTTAACTGAGAGCACTGAAGAACGATCATCAAGAATATAAACGTAATACTGCTTTCCAAATGGCTCGACTCGTATAACAATATGTCCCTCAAAACTGTCATACGCTTTCATTAACCACGAGCCAATAGCAACCTTGGTTTCTTGCTGCATATTAGTCGAAAAAATATCACGATCTTCAGGGTAAATGGCCTTGGATGCCATTCTATGTAAAACCTCTCCGCCAGGGTGATCAGAAATCCAAGACTGCTGAACAATAACGCGTGGGGCTAGCATCTTAAGAAAGTTCTCATTAGTCGCATCGCGATTACCATGATGATTTAACGCTAAGGCATCGACTTGACCGATAACATTGGCAACCGGTGTTTCAACATCAAACCATGGCTTAAGACCAAATCCCTGCAAGCCTGTCATATCCCCTCCGGTAAAATAATCGAAATCACCGTAAGATATCTCCAATGCCAAGCTCAAAGGGTTTTCATTAAACTTACCCTTTTTATCTACAATGACCGACGGCTGAAGATATTCAAAAGTGCCACTCCCTTCACCTGACCATATATGGCCATTAGATTTCACATTACGCACCGAGAACTGAGGGAAGTCACCTTCGCTATACTGCAAAGCAATCTGCTGGTTGCTACCCACAAGCAACTGCTCAACCTTAAGCCCTTCGGTGGTTATCTTCTCGTCGATAAACGCCAAATAGTTTTCAAAGGTTTTACCGTAAGCTCCCTTTAAATCTTTTGGTAAATTATATTCAGGGTAGGCGCGATCAATAAGCGTATCAATAGCGAATATATCACCCAGCTCTGTCACACCCGTGCGTATAAACTGCCCGCTATTAGAAAGTAAAGAGCGCGTTTCCGCATTCCCATAGTGGTCTGCATGAAAATGCGAGATAACGGCATAGTCGAGCTTAAGCGGTTTATTGTCAGGCCTGACTTGCAAAATATAATCCGCGATCCATTCGCCGGGCTGCTTAGTGGCATTAGGGCGCGCTTCGGCTACCTTCATAATGGGGTGGTTTTTTAAACTGTCCTTACCCAAATCGCCCACATCAAACACCATTTCTGTCCCGTCCGGAAACACGAAATACGCGGCATCACCGCGGCCCGTGTTGATATGGTGAATGTCTAAATACCCTGCCTGCCAAGCAGGAAATTTGACGTGCTGGTTTGCGAGCTGCACATTCTTAGGCGAAGGCGCCCCGTCCGTACCAAGCTGACAGGCCAATAACAATAATGCTGAAGCAGCACAAAATGTAATCCTAACAGCCCATCGAAAAGCCAAGAAATTTAGCCGCTTAGTTCGCCGCATTACATAACTCTAACCGCAATGGTGAACACCGTGCGACAACACCGGGATCATTAATGCGAACAAAATAGTCGTGCCCAAAATTCGGGTGCGGCCAAATAAAATCGGTCACTACGATATTAGCGCCCTCATTCATTACTGTTGCCCATCGACCTCGATCACCCTGCCTCGCTTCTACCGTATCGACGTCAGCACGCGCTCGCACCATGTAACCGCGCTTCGAATATTTTCTTATTTTTTTGCGCAGGTCAGAGAGCTTCTTTTTATGCAGATTAACAAAAGCAGCATGCGGACTTCGATCATCGCGGTAAAGTGGAAACATCAGCATATCATCATAGCCATAACCGTCGGTGTAGCGAGAGACGACTGTCTCTTCACCGTGTTTAACCGCCGATTTTGACTCAAGAATCAGAAAAAATACCTTACCCCACGATTCACTCAATGTAGGCCAAGCTTCAGCGCGAGCCATAGCGCGCAAATTTTCAAATCCGTCAACAAGATCACCGGGCGCTATGATTTGTTCGCGCGGAAAGACATTTAAAATGTCTTGATCAATGGCCTGTATTGCACGACTATCGAAGTTAAGTTCGGCAACGTGCTCCGGGTGTGATGGAATTTGTTTTGGCTGAGACAACCATTCTTTTACTTCCACAACTACAAATAGCGGAAAGTGTTGCGGCGAATTATCCGACCATTGTTTTATCTGGGACATGCACTCCTGAAATGTTAAGCAATGCGATAGATAATCCCGATCTTTAACGTGCATAACTTTTAAGCCAGGCTGCGCCATTCTTTCTTTATAATTTTCAGGTAAAGGCGTATCGGTAACAGTTGCGATAATGGGCGATAAAAAGCGTTTTCCATCGGGGTCACGGTAGACATCAAATTCAAGATAGCGAACCCCCGCATTCAATTGCTGATGAAGCGGCTGATGATCATAAGTGACCTTCGTATACGATTGCGGACGCCACTTTTTGTAGACCACTTCCTCTTCGGGCGTAATTCGACGCTTATAACTATTATGTGAACCTAAAAATTGAAGCTCATTAATTTTGACGCTCTCATCAAAATTCGGAATTGGGCAGCGCTCACGTGTTTCAATTTTTGTATTATAGACAACACAATGATCACTTTCTTTCTCGTTGGCATGTAACGGCGTAGTTGTCATCCATCCAAGTATCATCCCGCAAAAAAAAACAATCCGAAGTTTATATTTATTAGCCACAGCTCATCTACCTTCTATTGAGATACATATTTTAATATTGAAAGAATGAGAGACCATTACCCTTCAAACGTCGAATAAAATACGAAAGCTTATCAAAATTTATACGTTGCACCTGCCCAGTAGTTTTGTCCATAATCTCTGGTCCATTGAATACGATCACCCAAAGCAGGCAGAATGCGATCTTGACTGGAGTTGGTTAAATTTCTTGCCTGTGCATAGAAACTAAGCTGCTTAGACCATCGATAATTGAATTTAAAATCTAGCTGCGCTCGCTCATCATAAAACGCTTCCTTCCAAGCAGATCTAGTAGCCGTTTGAATGTTCACCAGATTTCTGTCTCGATACTTATAGGCCAACGTTACACTCCATGGCTTCGGTGAATAAGAAACTGATAGATTATAGATATTCCGCGGCTGACGCTCCAAACCAAAGAGCTTACGCTTTTCGGTTCTCAGCTCCTGTAACGGCCTACCTCCATTATTTGGATCTGGAATAGTATCGCCATTCTCATCCAGCACATCAAAAAAATCCGACATCAAAACGGTTAGACTACTGTCGATGTATGCATAGTTCGCATTAATCGATACGTCAACTAGATAGTCGGATATAAAGTCTAATGAGCCAACACGAAAACCTATTTCCACACCGGCTAAACTTGCCCCTTCGGCATTTGTTGGTGTCGTTGTTCTCTCATTAAATCTTTCGCCGTCAATGTCGATAATCAATTCGGAGCGCGCGTTAAAAATCTCATTCTTTAACTCTTTGTAGAATAATCCAACCGAAAAGGCACCTTCAATTTCATCCATATAGTATTCGAATGAAAGGTCGTAGTTTTTTGCTTCACGAGGTTTCAGGTTTGGATCGCCATTCGTAACAGTAATTTGCCCAACATCATCTTCGACGTCTGGATCAGTCGATGGAGAAAAATCTCTCCGCCGGAAATCATTTACGCGCAATGAGAAGTAATCAGGGCGACCCAATGTTTCACTATAGGCAAATCGCAGTTTAGTCGAATCGTTAATGTCATAGTTAATCCCAAAAGAAGGCAGTACTTTTTCGTAATTGTTGTCCACGCTCTCAAACGACAACTGCTCAAAAGCCTCCACATAGCCTGATGAGTTCGTATCAGTTGCTTCATAACGAACAGCTAAATAGGCATATATGAAATCACCACGCCAATTTAACTCACCATAGGTAGCAAATATTTCTTCCTCAATCGAATAGTCTTGCGATAGTGCATCTCTAGCGACCCGCGCATCAGGTCTCGAGAGTCGCCATTGATCTTGCGTTGCATTGAAAAAGTTGTCAAAAGCCGCTCCATCAATATAATTCAATTGAATACCATTTAGAAGGTTCTCTGAATAGCTATCTCGAATGAGCGCATCAGCTAGCGAAAACGCTCTCGTATCATCTGAGTCCGGACGATAATCACGGAAAAAATAATCGACTTCACGCTTGTCTTTGCGCGTAGAGATACCTGCCTTATACCCAAAGCCAACGTCCGTTGGCTGAAACTCATATCCAATTTTATATTCTTGCTGATCTTGTTCATTACCATTTTCCCATTCACGGAAGAAAGTCGTACCTCCAGCATCGGCACTTTGATTGCTGGCATCCTGGTAATAACTAGGAAAAGCAAATTGAAGAGACGGGTAATCTCCGGATATATCATAATCAAAAGCCAAAGCATTTTTCGTACCTGAATCAAAGCGACGCTGAGTAATAGGCTCATTATTATCTGCGCTACCGATATTAGCCAAGAAACTCACTTTTTGCCGCTCATCAATATCCACATTTAAGCGGTAGGTCAGGCTTTTTGCATCAATGGTCGGGCCAAACTCATAATACTGTGTATAAACCCGCGCACGATGTGCAGTTCCCGTTGTCTCGGTAATATCTCGCGGAATATCACCACGGCCGTCGACATTCCCTCCTGCAAACCGAAACACGATATTATCGTATCGGTCTTCGGAATCGTCTTCAGTAAAGTTATAAGCAGATAAAGCCATATAAATAGAGTCAGTAGGCTGGTATTCAAACTTTGTGTAAATAGATTTACGCTCACGCTGTACAAGATACTGATAAGCTTGTATGCCATGGGGTGCAAGCACGGTACCTTCAGGCCCAGTTCTTGCGTCAGCAAAACTCTCTCCTCTGATTGGGTCAATACCTTTATACAACTCAAAACCAGCACCAGGTAAATACGTATAATATTCTGAAGTGCTATAGACTCCAGCCACCACAACACCGAACTGATTATTCTCACCAAAGGATTCAGAATAAGCAAGACGACCGCGAACAGATGGATCTACACGGCCACCAGGCCCAACGTCATGATCGTAGTGCCCCGCTGATAGGCTAGCGACCAAAAAACGACTATCCTGATCAAAGGCGCTACGTGTTTTCAAATCGAAAGCACCACCAATTACATTACCTTCCATATCAGCGGTAAACGATTTAACAACATCAACCCGCTTAACTAATGATGACGGCACAATACTCAACTGCGTTCCGCGTGAGGCATTACCAGCCTGACGACCATTAGAGGTAGACGGCAAGGAGGCACCATCAATCGTGAGGTAATTTAAGTCTGAGCGTAAGCCTCGGACAGTCACAAATTCGGCATCACCATTTCTGCCCGTCGTAGACAAACCAGAAACACGTCTTAACGCCTCAGCAACCGAAAAGTCAGGTAGATTAGCAAGGTCATCTGTTGCTATTGCATCAACAATATTCTCTGAGTTTCGCTTTGCATCAATTGCGCGCTGATTTTCAAGTCGAACGCCCCTCACAATAATTTCCTCTATCGCTGGAGCAGCCTTACCACCGGCATTGTCCTGAGCATTGGCAGTATTAAATACAGACAGAGGGATCAGTAAAGTGGACGGAAGCACAACACTTCGGAAAATACGCGCTACTAAATGACCTTCAACTAATGACTTATTCATTTTCCTACCTTTAAATTAAACAGCTTCATTATTCTGATTGCATTACGCATTTACAGCCAGCAATGATAAGCATCCTAACATAAAACAATTTTCAATCCACTACCATAAAACGTTATTTTATATGTGAAAAAAGTAAAAAGGCATACTTAACATCTCTAAAGCAATTTATCACCAAACACCCCCTTGATTGTAAATTTTAATTTAACTTCAACAACTTACGGGCCTTTTACATATGCACAAATAATCTAAATTGGCGTTTTCGAACTAATTTTATATTAAAATTATTGTTTTATATTAAAATTATTGTTTTATATTTGATATTTTGATCTAATTACCCAATCCACATGGAAGCACATTATGCTTTTTAACATTTAGTCCGTGTTGGCAATTTAATTGATTAAGCAACCATGCAAATAAAGCCGTGACCACACTGCTAGATGAGCGGTACAGGCATTTAGATATTGTCAGGTCAGGATTATTTAGTTTTCACGATAACAATATCGCTGAAACAGGGCATTAGTCACTTCGAAAAGGCATGCCTTAATTTTCTAACTCTGCAATATGTCGTCACTTTATAGGTGTTAGTTATAAAAGATAACTCAGACAACCGCTTACCCTTGCTATATTTTGGCAAAGTAAGAAAGCTCACTAATTGTGAAATTATTTATGCCAACAATATCAATAGCGGGAAAAAATTAATGAAACCAAAAAACCTATTACCCATTAAATATGTATTGGCATCTTCGCTAATGGTATTAACAAGTTGCTCTCACATTACGCCAACGCAAACTGTTGATAAACTCCCAAACCCTATAGAGAATACTTGGTGGGAATCTGGGCAAGCCGCATTGTCAAAACGGCTAGCAATGCAACCGAACAACAAGAAAGCTAAAAATGTGATTGTGTTTATTGGCGATGGCATGGGCATATCTACCATTACAGCAGCACGTATTTTTGATGGACAAAGTCGCGGTCAAGCTGGCGAAGAAAATATTCTATCCTTCGAAACGTTCCCCTACACTGCCCTTGTTAAAACCTACAACACCAATCAACAAGTTCCAGACTCAGCAGGCACTGCATCCGCCATTCACAGCGGTATCAAAACACGCGCCGGGGTTTTGGGCATCAATGAACAAGCGCGCCGCGCCAACTGTGAAGAAGCATTAATTAATAAAGTACCTATTATTGGTGAGATAGCTGAAGCGAAAGGTATGGCAACTGGAATCGTGACAACTGCACGCGTCACCCACGCTACGCCTGCCAGCATTTATGCCCATACACCAGAACGTAACTGGGAAAGAGATAATGAGACCCCTCCTGAAGCTTTAGAAGCAGGTTGTCACGATATAGCTACTCAGCTGGTAGAATTTGATGCAGGTGATGGAATTGATATTGTGCTTGGAGGTGGCCTTAGGAATTTTCTACCGAAAGATCTGGGCGGAGAGCGAACTGAAACTAACCTTGTTCAACAGTGGCAAAATCAAGGTGGTCAATTTATCGCTTCTGAGGCCGAGCTAAAAGCATTGGACACAGACAGCGACAAACCGGTGATGGGCTTGTTTTCCTCATCGCACATGTCTTATATTGCTGATCGAAAAGCGGACTCAATCGAACCCAGCCTTACCGACATGACAGAAGTCGCGATTAAAAAGCTCGCCAACAGCGATAAAGGCTATTACCTCATGGTTGAAGGCGGTCGTATTGATCACGCCCACCACGCGGGCATTGCTGGAAAAGCGCTATTGGAAACGCAGGAATTTGCGAATGCAATTGCTAAAGCAATTTCAATGGTCGACTTAAGTGAAACCTTAATTCTTGTAACTGCTGATCACTCGCATGTTTTCACGATTGCCGGATACCCAACACGAGGTAACCCCATTCTAGACTTAGTTCGAGGCAACGACGCCTCGGGTGAACCCACTAACGAACCGACACTAGCCTTAGACGACCAGCCCTATACAACGCTGGGATACATAAATGGCGCAGGTGCGATTCAGGGTCAACGAAATGCGCCCGAGACTGGACTACATGCACATCAACAAGCGGCAATTCCAACGGGTTATCACAGCGCCACTAAAGGTGCGAAAGGCAGTGAAACCCACGCGGGCGAAGATGTCGCACTCTTTGCTATCGGAGCAAAATCACATCTCGTCGGCGGAGTGATGGAACAGCATGTTATTTTCCATATGATTCGCCATGCGCTAGGCTGGGATAGTCATAATTAGTTGGGGTATACAATTTGTTTTTATACCCCATTACGGGCAAAATAAAACTTCTAACTTTATTGTTAGGCAAGGTTCTGAGCAGCACAGATCCCTGACAAACGCCCGACTAAGATTGAAAAGATTATATACGGATGCATGCGTACTCAGAAAACGTTGAACTTGTTTCATCGATTTGAATCGCTACCTGAATCGCGTCGCTTGGTGCGATTGCTGCTCTGCTCGATTATTTTCAACCACTGTATTTGAGTACACGCAAACAACTATCCAATTTTCTGCAATCACATAATAATGCAATGAAAATGTAGTGACTTTAAACTCCAGACCCTAACACCCCTTTTTTGAGAATAATATTTCCGTACAAACGTAGCTCACCAGTACCAATCACTACAAAGGCATTCCTCACCCGTTCGTAAAATTGGAATCGTTCTAACGCAGCACATTGATTGGTCAAAATATTGTGATCACTTAGTATCTGATGGTATTCCTTGACAACATCCGGAACACTGATCAAATCACCTACCACCTGCATGGTCTGTACAGGTTGATCAACATACGTATCAATTGGTAGCACTGACAGTACAGCTTGTAAGGCGCGCGTTGCGTTCGAACCATCGAGACGAATAAGTCTTTTACTATGGGTGGCCGCAGGATAATTGGCGTCAACGATTGCAATCTCATCGCCATGCCCCATACTCCTCAAAGCCATCAATAACTCGGGGCCTAGCAATGGGTCGATTCCCTTTAGCATCCTAAGTAGATTCCTAATAATATAAAGTTTTATCGTGTTTTAAAAAATGGATAAATCGAGCCCCATCAAAACAACATTCCCTGCTTATTTGATTGCCATCTTTATCAATACTCGCGGCCTGATCACCGCTGAGAAGCCATACAAGCGGTCAAAGTAATAATTTCGCCTGACCTGATTATTTAGAGCTCTAAATCAAAGCTCGATTGTCGGCCACTGCCTTTTAAATAAAGGTGATCACTATAAAACCATAGCTCACCATAACTATTGAGTGGTGTATCCAGCATAGCCGCTATGGTGACAAAGTGAATATCCTGATAATGGGCGTAGTCGCCATTATGCTGGTGTCCGTTAATCCAAGCTCTGACATTATCGTGCTGAGTAATCAGTTGCAATACTTGTTCCGCGTTCCACAGGTTATGAGTCCCAACGGGATAAATAGGGAAGTGACAAAAGAAAATAACCTGTTGGTCTTTTTGCTGAGCTTGCTCCAGCTGTTCTTTTATCCAATTTAACTGTTCGTTGCCGATGCCGCCGTTCCAGTCTTTGAGGTGCTGGTAATCGGTTTTGTATATTTCTAGATTGGCGCTATATTGCGCTGATGTTTTCGACCAAGCATAAAGACTGATATCATTACCGTCTAAATAAATAAAACGCCAGTTGTTATATTCCCGGCTATAGTAACGGCTGCTTAACCCCATTCTTGCGGGTATTTTGTGTTTGAGATGCTCCGCAACGAAAAAATCATGATTACCTAGCACATGTTCTATCGGCACATTTAATGTTGCGGCAGCCGCATCCACAACATCGAAACTTTGCCAATCGGTATCGATGTAATCACCAAGGTGTACCACAAACGCTAGCTCGGATTGATTAAAATCATTGGCGGCAGCTCGAAGCTTTTCTGGGCAGTCTCTGTAAAATCGATTCCGTTTGCTGCCCTGATCGGCGTATTGGCAGTCGGCAATCAGCCCAATTTTGAATATCGGTGATACTGGCTTTTCATATTGCTCTCTAATCGTGCACGCGCTTATTGCCAGGAGTAAGATGAACGAAATTAAAGTTAATCGTTTCAATATTAAAACTCCCATAATTTCAGATCGGAATAAGCCGACAAACGAAAACGACACCTCTCGCAATTGAATTAAATCGGATTATGCTTGTTTAAAAACTCATCTACGGCTTTCAACATTTTCAATCGAGTGCTGCTTTTAAAAAGCCCATGATCCCCGCCTTTAAATGTCACTAACTGCACCTCTTTGTCACTTTTTTTCAGCGCACGAAACATCTTTTTACTTTGAGACACTGGAACCACCAGATCATCTTTGCCGTGGATCAGCAGCACTGGTGCCTTAAAGTTATCAGCAAAATACAACGGTGATACGGCCTTTAATGCATCTCGTTCAGACTTAACGTCGCCAATCACTTCTTTCCAATAACTCACCACCCAGTGATCCTCAGCGTTTTCGATATCTTCATCAAGCATCTTCGGTATATCACTCACACCCGCGATAGCAATGACGCATCGGTATACTTCAGGCGTAAATGCGCCGCCTGCGAGTGCAGCGTAACCGCCGTAAGACCACCCCACAATACACACCCGTTCAGGGTCCACGTAACCGGCATCCACTAACGCCTTCACGCCATCGGTAATATCATCCTGCATTTCCTTACCCCACTTTCCACGACCGGCATCTCTAAATTCATAACCAAAACCTGTCGACCCCCTAAAGTTTGGCTGCAAGACAAGATACCCCTTAGCGGCAAAATACTGCGCTAGCCATTTGAATTTTAGGGAATCGTAAGATTCAGGGCCACCATGAGGTAAGGCAATGAGTGGCAAGGGCCCTTCTTCTTTAGCGATAGGCGGGGATGTTACTATTGCTGGAATGGGTAGGCCGTCGCGTGCTGCATACGTAATGGACTCTACCGGCCCCACTTTATCAATATTAGGGTAACCTGATGCCAAGGTTAAAAGCTTGTTGGTCTGTGTATCAAATAGCTTATACTCATTCGCTGCGTCACTGCCGCTGACCAACACGATCATTTTTGTTTTATCTGCTGTTGCAGTCAGATAAAAAACGCTACTGCTAGCAAAATCGCTACTGATCTGCTCGAAATATTCCGCATTGTGTTGATCCATAAATTCATACGCCGGCTTCAATCCAGTGTACTTAACAGCAATGACCTTTTTATTAACATCTTTGACTAAACTGGCAATATCTGCGTTATCGCGCTTAAATAGCGGCCCGTCAATCGTTCCGTCCATAAGTTTAATTGAATAGACTGCCGATCGATCATCATTTTTATTCCTAAACAAAAGCGATTTATTATCACTGGACACTGCCCAAAAGGATTTACTCGGTATCTCCACAAACTCTGAATGGATCAACTGCCACTTGCCGGATTGCATCGCATAAACCTCATGCGAATTACTTTCATTGTTATAGTCTTCTCTTGCTAAAACAGTGCCATCATCTTTAACGAACCATCTCCGTGTTATCTCGCGACCTCTTTCATGGATCCTTCCCACGCCCGTATTTAAATCAACGGCAACAAGATGATTTCGCGGCTTAGTGCCTTCACCACCAAAATAGGCCGGCATATACGCGATTTCTTTTTCTTGATTCACACCGACAATTCTCCCAAGTCCACCCTGTGCTTGATAGAGCCCTTTTGTGCCTTTGAGCAGCAACTTAGTCTTTTTTGACGACAAGTTATAAACCATCGCACCAGACTGCTCTCACTTGCCCCCATAACCGTATTTACGCTTCGTTTCAGAAGCAATGAGAATGACATGGTTATTGGTGACAAATTGCGTACGCCGCGCTTTAAATTTAGCGCAATCGAACAAGCCGACTAATGTATTGGTGCTCGCGTTGACTACAACAAAGTAGTCGTTCTCGCCTTTACGCTGAATATAAGCATAATGTTTACCATCAGGAGATATGGAAAAAGCTCGGTAGGCAGGCAATAGGCCAAAATCTTCGATAGTTGGATTCGCCGCGCCAGCGATATCGACGTTCAGAAACAGAATGACTAAAAATATAAAATGGAAACGCCTCATCATCAAAAATCCTTGTTGACTATGAAATTAATGGGTTAAAAAGCGATGCGGGGATTTGCAAACGCAAAATATAATTTCCAATTAAACAACAACTAAACATAATTCTCCATATAAAAAACTCTATTTCATATAAACTTCACGACAGGTCATAAGGAAACCCCATTTTCGACCTGGTTACCCTGAAAATCCAAAACGGCAACTTCAATATCATCCCCTATCATGAATTCCCCACCGATCTTACGTATGAGAATGATCATTGTCGTATTCGCTCCCTAATATTCCTTGACAATTATGTTCGAAATAAACTGTTACATTTTAAAGGGCACAAAAACCCTCTCTTAATTAATTAGCTAAATGGGTCCAACTGGTGCTGGCAGGGTACAGATCCACTGCTGCAAGGTATGAATTTCACTGATATTAATAATACGCCGTTAAGCGTGACTCCTCTGCTTGAAAATGCAATTAACAATGACGTTAGTTGGCCAGATAGCTTGCCCTCAGCTAGTGTAATTGGTGCGCCCGATATTGGGGCTATAGAATTAGCAGCGCTATTAGATGTCTTTGGAAGTTTTCCATCAACAGCACATTTTTATGGAGGTGTGCCCATTGTTATCTATGGGGAAGGGTTTGATGGTAATACGGTTGTGACTGTTGGAGGGGTGGTATTAGCTTCTCCAATGCTTATTTCTTCTTCAGTAATATATGGCGCTGTTCCTTTCTCTGCGTACTCTAATCGATCTGTAGTACCCGTTGATATTATTGTGCAAAAAAAATGGACAGCAAGCTCATGCAAACTTTAGCTATGATTTAAATGAGTAGGCTGATTCTGATGGTGTCAGCAATGCCGTCGATCCTGATGACGATAATAATGGTCTCTTAAATGGAGATGATGCTATGCCACTAGTTCTTAGTGTTAAGTCCCGATAAATGGTGATGTAGTTTTGATTCTCTTGATGCTATCTAGTCATAGGTTATCCGGTATGCATTTACCTATGGCTTATCTCTTAGCTTCATTCGATACATATTACAGTCCGCAGCCTTTAGCAAGTGATCAATGCTTCTGCCATCCTTAGGATACCTTGCAACGCCTAAGCTCGCGTTTACATCCAATGACAATGCATCTGTCAAACCAATAGGCTCATCAAAACAACTAAGAATTTTCTTAGTCATAATATCTATCTCGCCGGTAATCGTCAGTATCGTAAACTCATCGCCGCCAAATCGAGAGACCACATCGGTTACTCGCAATGCAGACTTCAATCGTTCTGCCACGGCTATGAGAAGCTTATCACCAACCCCATGACCATATTGATCATTAATTTGTTTAAAGTTATCGATGTCCAAATAAAAAATCAGTAACTGGCATTTCTCTCGCATCGCCGTATTAAATGCAAACTTAGCAGACTCAATAAAAAAACCACGGTTGGGCAAATCGGTTAAATAATCATGACTTGCCAAATGCTCCAGCCGTTCCTGTGCCAGCTTTTTTTCTGTCACATCGCGGCTAATTCCGATTAACCCAACAATCGAACCATCGTCACCACAAAGCGGTGCTTTACTGCTTGAAACCCAATTGAGCTCGCCGTTCTTCCCATAATAATACTCTTCAAACTGCGCGACTTCCTCGCCCTGTTTAATCACTCGAGTCTCTTGCTCGTAAAACTTATCCGCTAAATCATCAGAAAACAGCTCATGATCTGTTTTCCCAACTATTTCACGCCAATGACGCAACCCCATTGCTCGTGCATGGGCTTTGCTAGAAACAATAAAGCGATGCTCTTTGTCTTTAATAAATACAAAGTCTTCCGTCGCTTCCAGCAAAGAATGAAACTGTTGCTCGACTTTCTCCAGCTCATCGACCCTACGGCGAAGATAATCGATCTCAGACTCTTGAGTTAAGTCATCTGACGACACCTTTATGATTGCGCCCATCTCTTTTTACCTTAATTACCAAGGAATTCATAAACCTGAAAGTGTTTTGTATAAAAAACAGAGTATCATATACAAAATAATAGGCTATCAAGCCATAAGCGCAAGTATATACATACCTAACAATGCTGAATTTGCGAAAATCACGGTCCGCCAACAAGGGATATCATGACACCCGCTGCAATCGCAGAGCCAATAACACCTGCTACATTGGGGCCCATTGCGTGCATCAGCAAGTAATTATGCGGGTTCGCCTCAAGACCCAACTTATTGGATACCCTCGCAGCCATTGGGACCGCTGAAACACCTGCCGAACCGATCAAAGGGTTAATAGGTTGCCTAACAAAGCAATTCATTAACTTAGCGATTAAAATACCTGAAGCAGTACCAATAGAGAATGCGACCGCTCCTAAAAAGAGAATGCCTAAAGTCTCCCAGTTTAAAAAGTACTCAACTTGCATTTTTGAGCCAACAGCAAGACCTAGGAATATGGTCACTATATTGATAAGCGCGTTTTGAGCGGTGTTTGCAAGTCGATCAACAACGCCGCACTCCCGCATTATGTTTCCAAAACAAAACATCCCAAGTAGCGGCGCGGCAGAGGGAAGAATCAAAGCAACAAGAAAAAGTAGTAGTAATGGGAAACATATCTTTTCTGCAGTCGATACAACTCGTAACTGAGACATCTCAATCTGTCTCTCATTTTCATTTGTCAGCAAACGCATAATCGGCGGTTGAATAATCGGTACCAAAGCCATATACGAATACGCGGCAACAGCAACCGGACCTAAAATATCTGGCGCCAGTCGGCTAGTCACAAAAATGGCCGTGGGGCCATCAGCACCGCCAATAATGCCGATGGATGCAGCCTCACGCAGAGAGAACTCTAAAATCCCAAAATCGTTAAAAGCAGCTGCTCCAAGCACTGTCGCAAAGATACCAAACTGCGCAGCGGCGCCGAGAAGCAGCGTTTTTGGGTTCGCTATCAATGGGCCAAAATCGGTCATTGCACCCACACCCATAAAAATCAACAAAGGGAAAAGTCCAGTAGCTAGACCGCCCTCATAAATGTAATACAACAAACCTCCGGGGCTTGCCATGCTACCGTCGGCATTATAGACCGGCGCTAACTCTAAGCCTGCACCAGGTATATTGACCAGCAATGTTCCAAATGCAATAGGCACCAACAACAATGGCTCATAATTCTTTTTAATGGCAAAGTACAGAAGTGCAACGGCAATGAGATACATCACACCATGTCCAGGCGTCAATGAGGCAAGGCCTGATGTCTGCCATAGAGATAACAATCGATCCACAATACTAACCTCTCACCAGTTCAGTGAGCGTATCACCTACGCGAACAGCATCACCCAGTTTGATTGGGATTGTCTTTATCCAACCGGTTTCCGGCGAGCTAATCATCGTTTCCATTTTCATGGCTTCCATAATTAGCAAAGGATCTCCCTTCTTCACTTGCTGCCCCTCTGATACAACAATTTCAAATACGTTACCCGCAAGCGGCGCAGGTACCGGAGTCAATTCTTGATCATCGGAATTCGATGGCGGTTTTTCATTCGCGTAATCAATGTTCGCTGCTCGCGATGCTTTAAGCTGCTTAACGTTGACAATTTCTGCAGCAGGGCCAACACACACAGCATAGCTTTGCCCTTCGACGGTAATGTGATAGTTAGCAGGTCCTTGTACTTCCTGCTCATTAGTCGCGCTCTCGACAGGCTCAACTTCAAACATATCGGCGTTTTCACGATGAGTTAAGAACCGCTCTCCGACTTGAGGGAATAAAGCAAAAATCAATACGTCTTCGCTAAAAGCGTCGCCGGATTGCAACCGGATGTTCGAATCAACCGCTCTGCCTCGCAACGATTCTGCAAGCTCCTCAAACTCCGAAGGCAGTAAACTACCGGGTCGACATACAATAGGAGTCTCCCCTTTTAGCACTCGCTCATTAAGTGTATCGGCAACCGGTGCAGGAGTAGCGCCATAAGCACCCTTAACAACACCTTCAGTTTCCTTAGTGATTAATTGGTATCGCTCGCCATTTAAAACATTAAACACCGCTTGGGTGCCTACAATCTGCGACGTGGGTGTCACCAACGGAATGTATCCAAGATCTTTACGCACTCGGGGTATTTCTTCTAACACCTCGCTAAAGCGGTCTAATGCGCCTTGCTCTTTAAGTTGATGCTCAAGATTAGTTAACATGCCGCCGGGAACCTGCGCTGCAAGAATACGCGCATCAATGCCTCGCAGCTCACCCTCAAAGGCTGCGTACTTTTTACGTACCGCTTTAAAGTGATCAGCTATGGGGGCAAGTGCATCCAGGTCTAAGCCAGTGTCGCCAGAACATCCCGCCAAGATCGCGACAATGGCTTCGGTCGACGAATGCCCATACGTCATGGACATTGAAGAGATAGACGTATCGACATTATCGATACCCGCCTCGATACATTTCAAGTAGGTCGCAGTAGACAATCCGGTAGTTGCGTGGCATTGCATATGGATAGGAATGGCTACCGCCGCTTTTAGCCGTGAAACTAACTCGTACCCGGCATAAGGCCTGAGTAGCCCCGCCATATCTTTAATACACAGCGAATCACAACCAAGATCCTCTAAACGCCTAGCAAGATCGAGCCACCTATTGAGGTCATGGACAGGACTGAGTGTGTAGCACAATGTACCCTGAGCATGACGCCCAGCGTTTTTTGCAGCGCGTATTGCGACCTCCATATTCCGAGGATCATTCATCGCATCGAATATTCTGAAGACATCAATACCGTTTTTTGCCGATTGATCAACGAATGCCTTAACAACGTCATCGGCATAATGCCGATAGCCCAATAAATTTTGACCGCGTAACAACATCTGTTGTGGCGTCTTCGGCATCGCTGCTTTTAGCTCGCGCAAGCGATCCCAGGGGTCTTCCCCTAAATAGCGAATACAGGCATCAAAGGTGGCGCCTCCCCAACTTTCAATGGACCAATAACCAATATCATCCATTTGCGCTGCAATCGGTAACATGTCGTCGATACGCATACGCGTCGCTAACAACGATTGATGACCGTCACGTAAAACCAGCTCGGTAATGCCGAGCGGTGCTCGCGCATCAACAGATGTTGCATTCATAATGTCATTCTCTTTATTTAAAACATTGGATCAGAAGAGCGAACCCTTTAGGAACGCTGACGCCTGTGCTCATCGACAGCGGCTTGCAAAATTTTAAGTGTAAGCGGTGATACCTCATCCACGTTATCGGCTTCGACGATCACCAAAGGCACCGCTGTAAAACAATTAACTAATTTTGAAAGTAGCGCTGTAGCCATAATTAGTAAGAACAGGAATATGAAAACCATACCCATTCCGTAAACCATCAAGGTTATGCCTTGTGAAAATAATGATTCCATAACAATCCGAATGCCTGTCGCTATTTTACGTTTCTCATATCACTAATTGGTCATTGGAAACTTATTATTTAAATAAGCCTGTGGCTATAAATAATGACACTAAAAACACAAAAGCCCTTTAATAGATGCCTAAATTAGTTCGCAGCCGATAAAAGTCTTCAATATATATTGTGATCCATGGATTCTCGAAAAAAATGCCTGCCGGCTGGATTACGCTGCTTGACCAACCCATGCATTACGACCCATGGAAAGCAAGTTAACAAGTTCGCTGACGAGCCCATATCAAAGCGCGAATAGTCGCCCATTACTATGAGCCATAATATTTGGGTCGATTAGTGAATAAATACCGATATTCTGATTTGAGTAAATCAGCTAAAGGCCGTTCTAATGGGATTATTCACCCGATCGATGGAGACACTCCCGCGATACGAGATTGAATACGGGTTCCGAGCAGGCCAAACAACAGTACAACTACAAAACAGAGCATCGGAACAAACAAAGCACTTTGCAAGCTTGCAGCGTCAGCAATGTACCCCATCACTGGCGGACATAAGGCGCCTCCAATAATCGCCATAATTAGGCAAGAAGAGCCAAGCTTCGTATAGGAACCCAGATCTCTCACCCCTAAAGCAAAAATCGTTGGAAACATAATCGACATAAAAAAGCTCAGCGCGCCATAGCATATAACAGCCGTAAAACCCTCAGTGCTCATCGCTAAGTAACATAAAACGATATTAGCGCCGGCGTATATCGCCAGTAAATTATGAGGCTGTATTAGCCGCATCAAAAATGTACCGGTAAAACGCCCAATCATAAAAAAGAAAATACTAAACGCTAACCAGTTAGCCGCTGTCTTCTCTTGAGTCTCAGGCATCATGTCTTTAACAAAATCGATAAAATAGCTCCAAATACCAACTTGAGCTGCTACATAAAATAACTGCGCAGTCACAGCAAAAATTAAATTTTTATGTTTAATGATTCCTTTTAGCGCAACACGCTCGCTGTCCCCCTCCGATTCCTCTTCAATATCAGGGAACTTAAACATTGCTATCAATACCGCGATAATTGTCACGGCAAACGCAAGTGCCACATAAGGCATTTGAACCGCTTTTGCTTCTGTCTGGCGATACGCATCTAGCGCCGCTGCCGGCATGGCTGCGATTTCGGCCTGTGAATATTCGACACCAGAAAAAACAAATAAACCACCAACAATGGGCGCGACCACACCGCCTAAACCATTGAACGATTGCGCAAGGTTGAGTCGTTGCGCTGCCGTATCAGGACTACCCAATGCTGTAACATAAGGATTGGCCGCTGTTTCAAGAAAGGTCGCCCCAGCGGCAATAATAAATAAAGCAATCAGAAAAAACGCATAGCTTCTTACCTCAGCGGCGGGATAAAACAATAACGCGCCGAGTGCAAACAAGCCCAGCCCCACCAACATCCCGTTTTTATAACCTATGCGCTGCATCATGTAGCCTGCAGGTAATGCTGTCACAAAGTAGCCGATATAAAATGCCACTTGAACAAAGCTCGCTTCACCACGTGATAAAGCCAAGGCCTTTTGAAACTGACGAATCAAAATATCATTTAGGTTATGTGCAAACACCCACATAAAAAACAAACTTGTCACTAAAACAAAAGGAATAAGGTATTTCCTATCAACCAGTGGGGTATTACTTTTTATATTGATTGGGTCAGTATTCTCAATGGTGCTTTGCATGATGGTTTCTCTTTTGCTACGTGTTGTGCACGCGTATGCTAAATGTTTTTATTATAATGAAGGAGCAATCACAACTTGACGTTGCTCTCCCAAACCCTCAATCCCTAACCGCATATGATCACCAATATCCAGATATTCAGGCGGGTTTAGTCCAAAGCCTACACCTGGCGGGGTTCCTGTTGAAATAATATCGCCGGGTTGCAAGCTCATAAACTGGCTGATATAGCTGACAAGAAATTCGGTTTTATAAACCATCGTTCTAGAATTACCGTCTTGGAAACGGATTTCATTGACATCTAGCCACATATCGAGAGCGTCAATGTCTTGTATCTCATCTTTCGTCACCAGCCATGGGCCGATTGGGCCGAACGTATCGCAGCCCTTACCTTTACACCACTGACCTTCGCGTTCCAGTTGAAATGCCCTTTCCGATATATCGTTAATAACACAATATCCAGCAATATGATCTCTAGCACCCTTAGCATCGACGTAAGATGCATGTTTGCCGATCACCACACCTAACTCTACTTCCCAGTCTAATTTGGTACTCCCGCGAGGTTTAATGACAGCATCATTCGGACCACAAATTGCACTCGTTGCTTTCATAAATAAAACCGGTTCGCTAGGCAGCGCCATCCCGGACTCTTCAGCATGATCAGCATAGTTTAAGCCTACGCAAATAAACTTGCCTACGCTTCCAACACAGGGACCAATCCTTACATCGTCATTTACCCTAGGTAATACAGATAGCTCGATTGATGCTAACCGGTCAAGCGAGGCCTGACCAAGCGTATCTCCTGCAATATCATCAACATGGTTGGATAGATCTCGAATAACACCATCTTTATCAACAACACCAGGCTTCTCAAACCCTACTGGGCCGTATCGAAGTAACTTCATTTTAACCTCTTTAATTTAATATAATGCACACTGCCTTATGTATCGTGAGTTAGTTTGACCAACCACCATCAATAATATGCGTTTGACCGGTGGTGTAAGCGGCTTGATCAGAAGCCAAATAGAGCACCAATGCCGCCACTTCATCAGGTTTACCTATGCGCCCCATAGGCTGTCGCGCGATAAAATCGCGTTTGGCAGCTTCATAATCGCCGGTCGCTTTTAATCGCGCCTCTAACGAAGGTGACTCAACAGTACCAGGGCAAATGGCGTTACAGCGAATACCTTGCTGGATATAATCAGCCGCAATCGATTTTGTTAATCCAATAACTGCTGCTTTCGTGGCACCGTAAACACACCGGTTTGGCACGCCCTTTATTGAACTTGCAACCGATGCCATATTAATGATGCTGCCACCACCGGTATCAATCATTCTCGGCAAGAACGCCTGAAGCATCAGATAGATTGACTTGACGTTAATATCAAAAGCAAAATCCCATTCGGTCTCAGAACAATTCAATAGATCGCCGATATGCACAAAACCAGCGCAATTAAATAGAACATCCACTTGTTCAACTTGACGCGACAATTTGTCTATTGCATTTTTATCCGTCACATCCAGACAAAATACAGAACAACGTTCACCCTCTAACTGAGATAACGATTCAATATGTAAATCGGTTGCAATAACCTTTGCACCTTTACTGATAAATAGTTCCGTCGTCGCCCGACCAATCCCTTGAGCCGCTGCAGTTACCAGCACGGTCTTACCACTCAACTCTTTATTCATTTAGCCTCTTCAAAATTTTTTAAGCCCTTGGCATGCATGCAGGGCCAATAGGTTCAAACTGTTTATAAGTCAAAATAAATTCACGATGCCCCATCGCCTCGGAAAAACTCAACGCACCGTTTGCAACAGATAAAACGTGCGACAATATTTCGTTGCCTACATCATCGACTGATGCATCACCAGTAATGATTTTCCCTGCATTAACATCCATATCATCGGACAACATTTCATAGGTCTCAGGGTTCGCACATATTTTGATGACCGGCGAAATTGCAGAGCCAACTACAGAGCCTCTTCCCGTGGTAAATAAAATCAAATGACAACCGCAAGCAATCATCTCAGCGATCTCTGCGTTATCTGAAATATTAGGAAAGCCAAACCGTGGTTCGCCATCTGGAACGACGTCCAAGAGATATAAACCACCCTTCGTGGGGATATCCCCGGGCTTAATCAATCCGCTAATTTGAGAATCACCCGACTTGGAATAAGCCCCCATCGATTTCTCTTCCTGAGTGGTTAATCCGCCATCCGCGTTGCCCGGTGCAAAACTGCCATAGCCCATGGTCTTGTAATAGCGTTCTGCTTTAGCAACCGCATCTTTTATCTCTGTCGCCAATTCCGGCGTGACCGCTCGCTCTGCCATCACCGTTTCACAACCAATTAACTCGCCTGTTTCTTCAAAAATACAGGTTGCGCCTGCGTTAACCAGCTCATCAAAACAGCGACCTACAGCTGGATTGGCTGAAATACCACTCGTTCCATCAGACCCGCCGCATATGGTTCCCACAACTAAATCTTCGATACCCATCTCAACGGTCGGGACATTTTCTATTGAACGGGTTAGCCCCTCAACGATACTTTGACCTAATTCAATTGATCGTTTTGTACCACCAGATTGCTGAATAACAAGCGTATCCACCGGTCGCCCCGAGGCACTTACCAACTCCTCAAGCGCCTCTCTTCGAAAACCCTCGCAACCCAAGGATACGAGTAATACGCCTCCGACGTTCGGATGCGTCAATAGCCTCTCCATCATCAAAAACGCATAATCGTTCGGGTAGCATCCCGGAAATCCGATCAACTCCACGGGTTTCGATGATTGAGAAAAGCCATCAACTATGGCACGCGCGACATGATGCGCACACTCCACAAGGTAAACCACCAATACAACATTACGAATGCCAATACGTCCATCACTGCGGGAATATCCTTTCAATGCTTATCCTCTTTCCTGTTCTTCTAAATCACGTGTATGACTGGGAATATAATCACTTTTCATATTGTGCAAATGAATATGAGCACCTGGCTCTATATGCCCGGTCGCTGACCCAATAGAAACACCATACTTCTTCACTTTTTCACCGTTTTTAATCGTTTTGAAAGCTAGCTTATGACCAACATCCACGTCCGCATCCACTGTTAGCAAACAACCATATGCACGTATTTTCTCGCCTAGCTTAACCGACCGACAGCAGACCAAAACGTTATCGTTTCGATGCAATAAAACAAAACAATTTTCACGTGCAACACCAGGGACAACCGACCCTTCTCCAAAAGCCATTTCAGCTTCCGCTGAGACAATAAAATTCATGAGCCGTTACTCCTCTAATTTGTCGTTGCTCCATATCGGTAAGTTCAGATATCAATTCATTGGCCATCACTAACCATTGCTCATATTCCATCGAAGTTTTGACAACCGGCCAATCACTTCCCCACATCAATCTTTTTGCACCAAAACTCTCAATTAAACAATCAACATAGGGTTGCAAAGCCCCTTTCGTAGCACGCTCACCCGCCTCAGTGACAAGACCCGACAATTTGCAATAGACATTTTGATGTGTTGCGATGCTCTTAATCGCTCGAGACCAATCATCAATTTCGGATGACGCAATATTTGGTTTCGCCGCATGATCAATCACAATGCGTAACTTCGGATAACGCTCTGCGAGTATTTCGATAATATACAAATGATGCGGCAGTATGAGGGCATCAAAAGACAAGCCATTTTCAATCAATGCATTGAATGTAGGCGCGAGCAAACCGCCTAACACCCATTCCGGATCGTTAATATCTTGAAGCATTGGCCGAATACCGAGAAATTTCGGATCTTGTGCAAGCTTGCTTAGTAACGCCTGACTATCAAGAGATTCCATATCGACCCAGCCCACGACCCCAGCAATGCTGAGATTCTCCTTTGCCAGAGCCAACAAGAAAATAGTCTCATCGAGCGTCGGCGCAGCTTGCACCACAATCGACTGGCGGATACCGTGCCGCTCTAGAATTGGCAACAAATCTTTCGGCAAGTAATCTCGATAAAGCACACCCGACTCTTCGGTCAGCCAACCATAATCGCCTCGCGCGAGCTGCCAGTAGTGTTGATGGCTATCAATAAGCACTTGCATCACAATGCAATATCCGCAACGGGGTTTAGGCTAGGTACTGGCGCCTGCTCGCCTAATAAGCCTTCCGTTTTTAGCGCCGACCAAAACTCAGCAGGTATTGGCTTACGATAATAATCCAATGTTTTTTGCACGTACTTGGTTTTACCCAAGCCCGGAATAACACAGGCGACTGCGGGATGAGCAAGCGGAAATTGCAATGCGGCCTCAGGCAACAAAACATCATAACCCTCACAAACCGCTTCAATTTTTTGAACACGATCAATAATAGCGGTAGGAGCAGGTTCGTAATTATAAGTGGGCGTAATCGACGAACGCGTGCCTTGCGCCAAGATACCTGAGTTGTAGGCTCCACCAATGATCACAGAGGTGCCGCGACTTTCGCATTTTGGCAAAAAGGTTTCTAACGCTTCCTGCTCTAATAATGTGTATCGCCCCGCCAATAGAAAGCAATCAAAGTGGCCGTACGCCATGACTTCTTCACACACCCTGTACTCGTTAACGCCTAGACCCACTGCCTTAATCAAACCATCGCCACGCAGCTCGTCAAGCGCTCGATAACCGCTATCCATGGCCTGCTTAAAATAAAAAGCACTTTTATCTCCATGGGTGTCTTCGCCAAGGTCATGCATCAATAAAATATCAATGCGGCTCAAGCCAAGTCTCTGTAAGCTCGACTCGAAAGACCGCATAATCCCATCGTATGAATAATCGTATACCGGCTCGAATGGCATCGGCGATCGAAATCCGTGACGCTCAGCATCACTAACAATCCCCTTCGCTGGTCGCAACAAACGGCCAACCTTTGACGATATCACTAAACTCTCTCGATCCAGAGGTCGCAAAACATCGCCTAGTCTTCGCTCGCTTAAACCAAAACCATAATAAGGTGCTGTATCGTAATAATTAATACCTGCATCGTGCGCCGCGTTTACTGTCTCGCCAGCTTCGTCATCACTTAGGACTCGATAAAGATTACCCAAAGACGCACATCCAAAACCTAGCTCGGTGATCTGTAGCGATGTCTTTCCGATCCGTCTCTTGTTCAGAATTTTTCCCATATAATCCTCTATTTATATACGAACCATTGTTGTATATTTGAAATATACTATTTTTCCTGCCACTGGTCAATATTGATCTTATCTCATTTTAACGAGGCATATGCTTTGAACACCACTAATAATCAAGCACTTAAGCACAAAAAGATCGCAATTTTCCCCACCTGCATCGTTAACCTTATGCGACCAAGTGTGGGGATTGCCACTATCAAACTACTAGAAGATCAGGGCCTACAAGTAATGGTACCTGACACACAGATCTGCTGTGGACAACCTGGATACAACAACGGAGATAAAAAAAACACAATAAAAAATGCTCAAAAACTCATTCAAGAACTCCAACCATTTGACTACATCGTCATACCCTCTGGCTCTTGCGCTGGCATGATCAAGCACCACTACCTTGAGCTGCTGACAGACACCGATTGGTTCGAATCTGCCAAAAGCGTTGCTAAAAAAACGTTTGAGCTAACTCAATTTCTGTCCAACGTATTGGGCGTCAATGCCCTATCTGCTGCAAACAACTCACAAGTTATTACTATTCACGATAGCTGCGCAGGATTACGCGAACTCAAAATAAAGGATGAACCGCGTCAACTTCTGGGATTGAAGAACGGAATAACAATTAATGAACATAGTCAGGCGGAGGTGTGTTGCGGGTTTGGCGGCACATTCTGCGTTAAGTATTCAGATGTCTCAAATCAAATGGTGACGAAGAAAACAGAAAGTCTACTTGAAACAAATGCCGATTCGATAGTGGCTGGTGATCTAGGCTGTCTACTCAATATCGCAGGCAAGCTTAGCCGCCTTGGATCCACTGTAGAGGTGAAGCATATTGCGGAAGTTTTAGCAGGCAACAACGACACTGCAGGCATTGGGGGCACTCTAAAAGATGTTAAATAGTACTTCTAATCACTTTAAAGAAAACGCCGTACATGCAATCAACGATGTAAAACTGCAGAGCTCGCTGAACAAACTTGAAACCGGCCTTCAATTGAAGCGCAAAAAAGCAGTGGCTAAACGCAGCGATTTTGAACAAATGCGTGAGCATGCTGAATATATTCGAAAAGATGCAATTGCACATATGCCGCAATACCTCGAAACTTTTGAGGAAAATGTCGTCGCCAGCGGGGGAAAAGTACACTGGGCCGAAACCGACAAGCAAGCACAAAATATCATCTACGATATTTGTAAAAGCGTCTCCGCAAAGCGTGTCGCCAAGGGAAAATCCATGGCTACCGAAGAAATCGCATTGAATGAATTCTTGATAGAAAAAGGTATTGCGACAACGGAAACCGATTTAGGCGAATATATTTTACAACTTAGAGATGAACACCCCAGCCATATCGTCGTGCCGGCTTTTCATCTAAACAAAGAAGACATTTCGGATACCTTTCGTCACTCACATTCTGAGCGCGATACTCAGCGAGAGATTGACAGCCCACAAGCCTTAGTGAAAGAGGCACGGGATGAAATGCGAAAGCACTTTCAAAACGCTGATATAGGTATTACGGGAGCCAACTTTCTTGTCGCCGAAACTGGCTCGACGGTTATTGTTACCAATGAAGGTAACGGCGACATCTGCCAAACATTACCCGAGGTACATATCGTCGTCGCCGGCATCGATAAAATCGTTAAATCGCTTGATAATACGGCAACCTTATTGCGATTATTATCACGCTCAGCTACCGGGCAAGACGCCACTGCCTACGTCACTTTTTCAACCGGTGTTCGCGCAGAAAACAATTTTGACGGCCCTAAGCAGTTTCATGTCGTCTTGCTCGATAATGGTCGCAGTAGTTTAGTGGGCACTGAAAATGAAGCTGTTCTCCAATGTATCCGTTGCGGTGCATGCATGAACCACTGTCCGGTTTATGGCTCTGTAGGAGGACATGCGTATGGGTGGGTTTATCCAGGCCCTATCGGCTCCGCATTGAACCCAGGCTTGCTCGATGTTGCTTCGACCCATCAACTACCTAACGCCTCTACTTTTTGCGGGCGTTGCGATGAAGTTTGTCCGGTTAAAATTCCGCTCACCACTATAATGCGTAATTGGCGGACTACCGCATATGAAACCAAAGTCACGCCACTTTTTGAAAGACTCTCGTTACGGGCATGGCTTTTTCTATCGAGCAGACCAAAGCTGTTCCATATGACCACATCCATTGCAATGCCTGTATTAGCATTACTTGGTAGAAAAAAAGGCCATTTTACAAAACTGCCTTTTTTAGGTGCATGGACTAGTACACGTAACTTCCCAACACCAGAAGGCGCAACCTTCTATTCACTGACAAGAAAAAGAAGAGCCAACAATGACTGATGCTAGAAGCGCCATTCTCGATAGGTTAAAAGCACAATCCAACAACCGTATCGCCGCTATTAACACTGAAATATCAAATCAAGAATCAGATTTTTATGATGCTGGTTTTAGAGAAATCTCGCAAAGCAATAAACTAGAGAGGTTTGTAAAAAATGCGCAAGCAGCAAATGCTAGCGTAACGATGATTGATAAGCGAGAATGTTTGGCCGAGGATGTTGAAGACTATTTATTCCAACAAAAATTACCTTGCGGCATTCAACTATCTGATATTAGTCTCACGCAACTATTTAGGGAAAGCAATATTCAATTGCACTACGGAGAGTGCACCTTTGACCACAGGGTTAGCTTAATTAGAACTTACGCTGGAATTGCGGAGACAGGCACATTGGTATCATTATCCAGCCAAAACCTTTCAACCGGGAGTCTCTTTTTAACGGAGCACTGTATTGCCGTATTAGAGTCTACGCATATTGTTGATGGTTTAGAAGATATCTGGCAACTACTCAATCACGACGGGAACTCTTTACCGCGAACAGTAAATTGTATTACAGGTCCATCACGTACTGGCGATATAGAACAGTCAATAGAGATTGGCGCGCACGGCCCCTGCTATCTGCACATCATTATTATTGGTAATAACGATGATATTAATGAACCAACCCCGAGCTGCTAGCAATATAAATTTGATCAAGCAAAGCAGCCGAACCTTTAGAGCAAGAGTATGTCTCTCGGCAAATTGATCATTTCAGATAATCACTCGTCGATACCAGCTGTATTACGAAGCATTTAAATCAACCAATATTTTCTCTCGCCAACCGTGAAGATCGCTGTAAGGAGCGATTCTTCAAACAACGTTATAGTTCTGATCCTTTACCAACGGAAGGAGCGCTACTGTCATGCATGGCTTACATCGATGTTAACCCAATTCGGTCTGGCATAAGCCATATGCCAGAAACCTCTGACTGCACTAGTATTCAAGAACGGATAAATCCTACATCTAATTTGCAGGAAGCCATCAACAACCAAATAGACCAAAGTTTTTTACAAACATTCGAGATAAACTTAAAACCCTTACTGCATTTCAATAAAGCAACAATAGATACAACACAATTGGGTTAGCCTTTACTTTCAATCACCATTTACAGCTGATGGATTGGACAGGCCGTGTGATACATACTGATAGGCGTGGCAGTATTCCTTTACCTTTACTCGTCATTTTTCAACACCTAACCATTGATAGGAAACGCTGGTTAAGTCGTGCAATAAGCTTTGAAAAAATACAGCGACAGCGATTTACGATTTAAAAAGCAAAATCCAAAACAGCGTAAAAGAGTTATCTACGAAAAAACTGCCGAATTTGAATCGCCGAAGCTATAAAACTGGATAGGACATTATTACTACTTAAAAACTATGTTACTTAATCAATAGATTATCACATAAATACTGCCAACAGACATAAAAACTAATCGTATAGATTTGAAAATAAGGCCGCACTCGAAAAACAATTTTTTGATATTACGAATATTCCACTCAGCCTTGAGACTACGGCCATACAACCCAAAACTGAACTTTTATGCTTTAACTAACATCCTGCCCTACTAAAAGCGACTGCTCCAATCGGCTTCGCCCGTTGTGTTCTGGCTTAATTGAACCGGACACTTCAATTTAGGACAATAAGATCCTTACTTGGAGTGTTTATGAAACAAAAACGTGTTTACAAAAATTATCCCCAGTCATTTAAAGAAGAAGCGGTTGCTTTAGTTACCGATCAGGGCTACTCAGTCGCTGAAGCAGCAAAGTCTTTGGGTGTTCGAGCCAACCAACTGTATGACTGGAAAGCGAAGTTAGAAGCCGATAGAGAAGGTAGTGTATTGCCAACTGATGAGCGGGCTGAATTAAAAAGCTTGCGCAAGGAGGTGAAAGCTCTGCGTATGGAAAAAGAGATTTTAAAAAAGGCCAGCGCCTTCTTTGCGAAAGAAATGAAGTGAAGTATCGCTTTGTTTGTCGGCATTCACCGGCTTATCCAGTGACAATGCTTTGTCGAGTGATGCAAGTGAGTCGCTCAGCGTATTATGCGTGGTTAAAACGTCCCGCTAAGCTAATTACGGCTAAAGAATTACACTTGTATCGCTGTGCGAAAGCGCTGTTTACCGCGAGCCGTAATAGTTTGGGTAGCCGTGAGTTATCAAAGAATCTTCGCAAAGAAGGCTTTATCATTGGTCGCTATCGTACTCAAACATTGATGCGCAAGCTCAACTTAAAAGTCCAGCAACGTGTGAAGTATAAAGCGACGACTAAGCGCAAACACAGTGATGCAGTAGCGGATAATCTGCTGAATCAGAACTTTAATCCTATAGCAGTGAACGAGGTATGGGCTGGTGACATCACCTATCTTCGTACGGCTGAGGGCTGGTCATATTTAGCCGTGATTATGGATTTATATTCAAGGCGTATTGTCGGTTGGGCTATCGATAGACGGATGACACAAGCCTTAGTCAGTCGAGCGATGATACAAGCTATCAATCTCAGAGAGCCCAAACACGGCCTAGTCTTCCATAGTGATCGTGGCTCACAGTATACCAGTCGCCACTATCGTCAGTTATTAGCTGATAATGGTATCCGTGCTTCAATGGGTGATGTGGGTGCTTGCTGGGATAATGCTGTGGTTGAGCGTTTCTTTGGCAGTCTTAAACATGATTGGGTTTTAAAGGTGGTTCAACCGACACGAGATCACATGAAGCAAGATGTAGCGGATTACATCCGCTACTACAATAACGATCGATTACATACTGCTAACAACAGTCTGTCACCGGTTAACTATGAACTGTCTGAAATCAAAGTGTCCGGTTAAACTTGACCAGAACAAGCTGTATCGGTAGACGATACCGCACCAATATTCGCAAATAAAGAAAGACTTGCATTGGCAGTATCAACTAAACAACTATTGCCGCTGGAAGAACTGTAGCAACCAGTAGATGAACCAGATGTATCTCTATTACCAATAGCGCCAAGGCTAACATAATGAAGATGCGACAATGGACTGCTAATATCCGTATTGTTATAAGAGCGGCCAGTTGTCCCATCAGCAGAATACGTAGTATTCGACAAATCGACTCCCGTAAGCTGGGGTAATGTCCAAGTGTTAATACCGGCATAGCCAAATGTATTCAAATCATCGGCAAACAGTTTTGCCTCTTCGTGGGTAAAGATACTGTCGGTGGTAAGGCTTGTGCCCGCATTCGCGTCATTAAAAGCACGTGTTTCCGCGTTGTAACCCAGCGTTGCGGCCAAATCGAAATCTGCCGCCCATGTAACATTTAAAACATCATCGTAGACGAGGCCATTACCACGATCTACAACAGCCGCATTGGCGGCAAAAGGCAAAACACCCATTAATCCAATAAGCAAATTAATTTTTTTATTCATTTAAATGACTCCAATCCTCTTGGGGAGGAAATGTGATTGATATTCCAGGTTTAGTTTTATTAGTAAATACGCAAGGATCCTGTAATTACCTGATGGATTATTGCACAGATATTTTATATATGAAATAATATTTTAAATAAAATCCCAAGCTTTCAACCCTATCAGTGCAAATTATTAGGGCAAGCCATTGTTTTTTTATGGAATTTATCCCTTTATACTTTTGCTCATGTAAATTGAGGGATTGTGCGGTTGATATTCAGATAGTGATTGGCGGGAATGAAGACATGTAAGGTGCACGTTAATATATGCTATCCCTTAGTGAAAATTGGCAAAAAAATGTTAAGCCTGCCATCGGAGAAACTACGATCAATAGTAAGCCTTCCAGCAAGCTAGGAGGAATTTTTAAACGGAAAGTTAATCATCTAGAGTTTGAATACTAAATATTATTCTCATATCTCTTTTTGATCTGATCTACGAAAAACTTAATTTCATTCGCGTTATTATATATTTTTTCAAGATCGAGCTTATCAACTAAAACACTGGTAACGCCTACGTTTATAGTACATTTTCTTGTGCAGTTTAAATATCTGAGTTAGATCTTTATGCGTAAACGTTCGAAATTTAGAGTGTCTTTTTCTTGACGATTTTTATTTCTTGAACTCACCACACCAATGACAACTTCTTTTTATACAATCGCCGAACGATACCCTTCGCGCCTCTTTACCCATAGCTTACTGCTCATCGGGTGCTATCTATGATTCATCACCGCGCAATAACCACAACGGACTTACATCCAGCACTCTAGCAATTGCATCCAACTCAATATCTTTAACACCACGAATCCCTCTTTCCATTTCGGAAATATCCGATTGATCAAGGATAAGTTCAAAATCGACTGTGAGTGCGGCGGCGAGATCAACTTGACCCAGTTTAAGCGCTTGACGCCGCTCTTTAATTCTACGGCCAGAAATGTTTTTCATGTAAGCAATCCATTCAGTGAAACAACCAATGGATTGTCAGTTTTCGCTGCTTGCGATATAGACGATAATCGTCTATTCTGGATTCTAGCCAATCATGACTTTGTTAATAGTTAAGGATCATTAAGCAAGGAGCCACAATGATGATTAAGCCTGTACCCATTTTTCTTTTTATTGCTCTAGGTATAACTTCTTGTAAACAACTGCCAAACGCGTCCGTCCATGTCGATTTACCCAGCCAAATCCGCAGCATGATGTACACGCACCGCAACTTACTGGAATTCCAATTCGGCAGCGCTTCTCTCAAAAGCGAACAGCGCCATCAACTACTGATACGCAGCTACTGCGACCTGATCGATCGTCATACGGTTTACGCTAAGCACAAACCCGCGTTATGCCAAGTTGTGATAGGTCTTGATAGACAAAAATGCATTGCCGCCTTCCATCGCTGTATAAACACATGCCCAACGTTTAAACGCCGTTGCCCTACTTGTGAGACTCAAGCAATGCACTGCTTAAAAGAAGCCAATTTAGATAGGGAGGTAACCCTATGAACAAGCACAACGCGAATACCAAAAAAACTCAACCACAGTACGAACGCCAAGTGCGTATTCGTAAAAGCCATTATCAGTGCCCGTATACGTCTGATCGTATTCAAGGCTCTATTAGCGTACCAGTCACCGTGCCGCTTATTACGCTAGAAGGCGACTGGCTAAAGGAGGCAGGATTCAAATGCAAACGTAATGCAATGATTACTGTCAGCAATGGTTGCTTGATTATCAAGCCAGAACCTAAAGGTCAACGACCTAAGTAACTTGCGGTAATCTGCTCACGACGATGGCCTAGTTCGGCGGATATTATCAGCCGCGCCTTTAGATCCAATTGTTTTTGTTCCGTCGTGAGCCGTCTGCTTGTTGGCCCGCCACAGGCGGGAGCAATCCAACCCGTTAATTCATGATAGCGCTGCTGGGCATAAGCATGACGCAGGCCATGCATTTTCGACAGTCCCACCTTTAAACACTGCTTTTCATATTTTCGCATTTGCTGAACGTAGGTTAAGTCTGCCGGAATCAATGAACCACTAGCTGCAAGTTGATGTGCCCGATTCAGGACGTCGCGTTGCTGAGTTGTTCGGATAGGTATTACTCGTGCCCTACCCCCTTTACACCAAGTCGATTTTAATTGGATATGGTCTTTTTGATCTGCATAGTGCGGCTGGAACTTAATAGATTCTTCTCGCCTTAGACCAAATGCAGCCTGAAGCTCCAAACTCATTTGGATATAAGGACAAGTTATTCGATTAAATTTTTCTTGCTCAAGGGTTTTGGCTTTCGATGCTTTGGCAACTAATTGCCGAGAACCAATACCATAATATTCATTGGTACTTGCCACCACTTGCGGGCGACCTAATTTATTCGCCCACCAACGCAACACCGACAGACGGTTCTTTAATGTGCCAATAGCCAGTTTTTCGCTTTGATAGTGATTAACCAAAGCGTGCACGTGTTTTTGTTTCAGAGATCGTGGTTGCATGCCGCGATAACCCAACGCATGTAAATCATTGGCTAGTTTTTGCAAAGTCTTATGACGATTGGACTGGGTAGAGTAACTGCCATCCCGGTTGGTTTTGCACAATTGTTTTAATTGGTAGTTCAATGAGCGCATCCGTTATGCTCCGCTGTTTGATCATTACGTGCCGTTATTGGATCGCTATCGTCTGTTATCCACCGTTATTTATTTCGCTACAGCCCTTTAAACGCCTGGGGTTGAGCGTTACCGAGTAATGTTTGTCCGTTACTGAACTTGGTGACAATACTGCCGACCGTTATTGATGCGTTCTAGTTACTGTCTTAAAAAATATTGGTGTTCATCTCATTGGTTAGTGTAAATGCCAGCGCTGCAGTAATGAGCTGCACCGTGAATAGGATTTGCACCCTATTCCTATGGCAAGGGACACCACTCCCCTTAATGATCAACGATGGACATACGCATTAAGTATTTAACGTATGAATAACCGTTGCCTGTTACTAGTTTTATTTACCGATAGTTTCTCCTGTATTGAAGTGAGCGACACGTATTGCTGATGCAATCGTTATCATGAAATAGCTCTTACGAGCCTGTGAGTTGCTATTGAGAGTGCAATAGCCACACCTATTTTTTTTTGATTGGATATGGCTGCATGATTACTTATTTTTATTGGAATATCGCGCGATAACCTTTCCATCACACAAGAAAGTAACCGTTCTAAGTGATAGCCACGCGGTTTGTGTACCGCGTCACTACTCCGTCTGCCGCCAGCGGCGACCGACCAGTGACGCGATAATGCAAGTTTTATTTTTATCTGAAAGCTTATTTGATGCGTCGATAACAACGAACTGAGACCATAGCCCCATCCTATTTAACTACGATAGTTGCTATGCCTAACCCCTTTTTGCTTACCACTGCTGAAGCTGCCAGCGAACTGGATTGCTCGGCCAGCACGATTCATCGATTGGTCAAACAGCAGCGCTTAACCAAAGTCTACCTCACGCCGAGCATTCGTCGCGGCGGTTGCCCACGCATTACTCGTGCATCCCTCGACCTTTATCTTGCCAGCTTAAATCAAACGCCTTATAGTCGCTCGTGCATAGAAGCCAGCGCTACACAGAAAAGGAGTAGCGTATGGCCAAAATCTACACCCGAAAAGACTCGCCATATTACTGGTGTTTGTGGAAACGACCAGATGGCACAAGAGCTAGGGAAAAAACTGGGTGTCCTCTAGCGCCGAATAACGCAGCTACAAGCGAAGTTCGGCAATACGAAGACAATGCCCAGCTAAAGGCGAATAAGCTGGAAGCAGACGATTACAAGGACTACAACCCACACAAGGAAGATCGCACCGGCCCAACGCTGTATTTCTTTGATGACTTGATGTTGAAGTTTATTGAAGAACGTCAACTGGGCGAAGCTGATACCAATTGTATTAAACGGTTATATCCATTTTTTTCAGGCTACTGCCTGAATAGCTCGGACGACATTGTCGATACCGAAGTTACGCATTCCTGTTTGGATGCCAATGCTATCAGCATTTATAAGTCCAAACGCGGCGCGATGCGATGCAACGGTAAACCGATTGCAGGAGGAACCATCCGAAGGGAACTTTCAACATTAAGTAGCGCGATTAATTTTGCGCGTTTCGAATGGGATTGGAAAATTCCCAATGTTGTTGAAGGGCGAAAACCTAAATCGGGAAAACCACGGATTGTTTGGGCAACCCATGAAGAAGCAGCACGACTGCTTCAGGCCGCGAAAAAAAATCGCCAAGCACCGCATCTGGTCGATTTTATTGAGTTGGGTTTGCATACAGGCATGCGCAAAATGGAAATGCTGGCTTGTGAGTTAGGTCGTATTGATCTTAGGAATGAGGTGATTCACCTTTCGCCCAGAGATCAGAAGAACTCACGATACAGCACTGTACCGCTAAACGCGGCAGCAAAAAAGGTGATTCAAAGGCGGCTTGCTTTTATTAAAGCGCACTGCCCTGAAACACGCTGGTTGTTTCCATTAATCGGCGGTAAACAAAACGGTGAGAAACATATCCTTGATATTAAGACAGCCTTTCATAAAGCCTGCCTTAATGCCGACACACCGCATTTGTTTCCGCATGCCTTGCGCCACACTTTTTGTAGTTGGTTACTGCAAGCAGGCGTGTCGATTTACTTGGTGAAAGATTGCATGCGGCATGCGTCGATTACCCAGACAGAAGAGTACGGACATTTAGTACCTAAGAACCGGAGAGATTCCGTTTCAGTGCTGGATAACATACTTGAAAGTGAGTTGTGCTGAGGGCGTGTTCAAATTTGTCACGTATTTGTCACGCTAGCGATTCGATACTAAAGAACAGACCGAACGAAATACGAATTTTTACTGTAATTTCAAAGACTTAATTGGTGGAGCCTAGCGGGATCGAACCGCTGACCTCAACACTGCCAGTGTTGCGCTCTCCCAGCTGAGCTAAGGCCCCATAACTTTAATGACACCACCAGAACGGTGTATGTCGAAATCGGACGGCTATTTTAGCGATGGCGCCGCCTCAGTCAAGCACTTCTAGGTCCGTTTGTGCTCTAATATCACGCAATTCATAACTAGCAGGACTAATTGCCGCTATTTATACCCCGATAC
>Ga0209533_1000095_pt1 | contig 76088 bp, 66 predicted proteins | sample COG_04_FD_184748 | JGI IMG/M metagenome (GOLD analysis project Ga0209533, IMG submission 184748) | Pelagic Microbial community sample from North Sea - COGITO 998_met_04 (SPAdes) (version 2) | ecosystem: Environmental > Aquatic > Marine > Neritic zone/Coastal water | place: Helgoland, sampling...
CCCCGCCCATACTTGACTAGTTGTGACAAGACATACAAACACCATCGCAAATGGCTGCGTTCGTTGCAGTATGGACACTTCTTTTGACAAAGTGTAGTAAAAACAGTTCAAGTGAGAATGGCTGCCCACAATTTAGACCAACTTCGCCAAGCACTCACGCAACTCAGCACCCGCCTGGATCCATTACAAGGTCAATTGGATGACTTGCGTAAAGAAAAAACAGCCCACGTCAAAGCAGTCCGCAAATACATGGAACAGAACGAATTGGATGAACTCCCGCTCTGTGGAATACTGTATACGTTGGTGGATGAATCCGACGTGAAATGCACCATGGCACGTCTTCGCGCCACGCTTCCGGATGATGTAGTTGCGCAATACATTCAAGCCAATACAGTCATGGAAACCAAATTCCGCAAAACAAAAATAACGCCCCCTTCCTGAGATCGGATTGGCACACTCACACCGTCGCTCGTTCAAAGGAAAACACACCATCTTCCCATACACTATCATCACTCCATCCAAGGAGGCGTGTCTCTGTCTCACCCATAGTATGGGACATCTTCATTGGATGACCACCACAAACATTTGTCGTCCTTGACGATGTCAAAGTGTACGACGGTCGAATCTTGAACGTCGCACCATATGTCACAAATTGCGCGGTTGGACTACTACTACCCGTGGTACCCGCCGTAATCTCTGTGTTGGTAGGCGGATCCCCATTGGGATCAACCCAGTAATAACCAGCATCGTCTGTGGTATCCGAAGGTACCAAAGCAAGTCCAATGATCGAATCATCATTAACGACATTACCCATATAATAACAGTTACTGGATGAATTTGAATCTGTAATATAAATGTTTGTATTTTGTACTTGCAACGTGATTTTGCCCGCCGCGTCAGTTTTGTCATTACCAAACTCTTTGAGGCCATACGACTGAAACATTAGTTGATCACCTGTGGTTGCCTCATACGCTGACTGAATACCAGGCGTTGGCACCACGTTGAATACTGTAGCGGCACTTGCATCACTTGTCATGTAGGTGTCATACACACCATTCTCATCGACGTCGGTATCAATGTGCAACCATCGCTGAATTAAAGAGGCATCTGTAGCAGTTAAATACACAAACTCTCCAACATGCACAACCTCCTCGTCATCCACCACCACCGCATCCGCATCCGCTTGCGCGGAGGATGCAACAATACTAATCACACCATTTGAGACAAGCACATAGACGACGCCCGCGATCCCACCAAGAATCAACAGGCCCAGGATGATGCCCACGACAACAAGAGCAGTGTGTCCTTTAGTTGGTGGCCCACTGGGGCGATGAGCAATCAGTGATGAAGATTGTGGGGTATTGGACATTGGAGCGGTCTTTATTATAGGTTGGTTCTTTTTTCCGAGTGTAGTACAAACCCCTCAGGTATCAACTTGAAATGATGTCTCCGCAACTACGAACCTTTTGTATTTTAACGGCATCCTTAGCAATACTTTTACTGATTGTTGGCAGTAGTGCGATCGCCGTGACACACTCGATGCGCTCGAAATATGGCCCGAATCTGTCCGCCTTCCAATCTGCACGACGCTTTATGCAAGATTATTGGCTTGACGGGGATGTAACTTCACGCACCGATCCAGAAAGTTCCCCAATCCTGCCCACGAATTCGACAACCATGCCCTCACACCAAAGTGCATCCTCCTCGGAAATGGAGACGCAGTTATCAACGATCGACCGCATTGCAGGTCGCGTTCTGCTTACACGGCAAACTGGCACGAAAGCGCCGGTCATCTTGCCATGCGAGCTCACGAATGGCGGACTACCGTTGCTAATGGTGCGCATTCCGGGAAGTCCACCCACCAAAGTTGTACTCGACACAGCCAGCGACTACTTACTCATTGCGGATATTAATGAATGTAAAAAATGCTCCGTTAAAATCTATGGCGGCGCCCAGTCGGATCAGACACAAGAGTCTTCCACATCGCGCATTAAAGTCTATTTTGGATCCCAAATTGATGATGTGCAATTCCAAACGCGAGACATCCAATTAGGCGATTTCACCGTCATTTCCCAGGTCCCTGTTGGAATCGTCAAGTCGCGCGAGACACGTATTGAACATAATACCCACACCTTCAACATCATGGGCATTGGTGCGATGGGAATGACGAGTGCAGCACTTGGTGTGTCAATGATTGAACGCCTCCTGGCTCAATACGACCAACCAAAGGTGTTTGGATTTTATTTTGGCGCGGATTTGCGCGATGGACTCTTTGTACTCGGGTATGCAGCCAAAAAGGCCTCCCCCATTCTGACACTCCCTCTTTATCCACACCGGACCAAACCCTATTATTTAGTACGAATTGCTTCCATTGATCTGATTCCCCATCCTGAACTGACGGACGTTGAACCCATGCGACTGGACAATGCAACCAATCAATTCCCCGAGGCGCTGGTGGATACGGGCGCCAATTATGCCGCATTACCAGCCTCACTCGAACCGTATTTCGCCCAAAAAGGACGGGTCCATGAATTGCATTTCAATTTCAAAACACCCGCTGGAATCAAAAGTTTACGCATTCCCCACTCGCGATTGTATAACCGGAAAGGAAGGGAAGTCTTTTATTTTGCCCAAGACCGATTTGTGATTGGTACATTTATCATGTCCTTATTTAGTTATGTCGAATTTGATTTTATGGAAACACCGGCCCTACGATTCTGGATTTAACAAAAGCCCATGTGCGTTGGTATCTGTACCCTTTTTCACTCACTCAATTCGTACTGTAGTATAAATGGGATGTGCCCTATGTAAATCATCCAATCCAGTGGAGTACACAATCTTGTTTCACACCGCTGCCCCAGGACTCCAAAGTTTCGTACATGCAAAACACATATGGAACATCAAATTCACCACACTCTGTAACTCGGGTGCGACCCTTGCACAAATTGAGAATCATGTATGGGATGATTTACCCGAGGAATACCACCAGAACCCAGACCAATTTAAATGGACCTTAGATAAATATCAAGAGGTTTCAACCATCCTCGATTCAGGTGATCATATTCCTTCAGGGTGCTGGTTGGCAATTCGCGCCATGTAAAAGAAACTGTTTCTTTTTTCAACTGTATGGGTACAAACTATGGGATCCTGTTACAGCGGCGAGTGCCACTACCAAGTATGGTGGAAACCGACGATGGATGGTTTATAGTGTTGCACCGGTGATGACAATTGCCGAAATTGAACGCGAATTGTGGAGCCGTTTACCTCGTAGGTACTGTAGTGCCCCCATGCGGTGGAAGTGGACTTACATCCCTCGTACTCAATCCATGGCAAGCACGCATCGAGTCAAATCAGGGACTATTTTGACAATTCAACCCACTGTATAACCTTTTCATGTATTGTCGCATTACAGGCGCCTCATGCATTCATTTGTACCTGCGACAAAAAAAGAACGGATGCTTGAAGGAGGATATGAATGGACTGCATTGTTTAGGCGCGGATCGGGGCAACATGATACTGATTCTGTGTACCATTGACGGCTTGCATGTACGCATCACTCTGACCGTACCGCAAGGCACTCTGTTTCTGCCAGGCAGGCATATTTTGCGCAAACAAGACTGCATCCGTGTATTTGTCCGGAAGATCGCCACGACTCGCGCCACTGTCATAGGTTGCATGTAGAATCGGTGCTTCCGACACCTGACTGACCAATGGGTTCTGTGACGCCATCGCAGAGCGGTATTGCGCCGTGTAATCCGCAAGCTGGTCCGTGTATCCGGAAGCACGTTGACGTGTGACGCCCTGGGGGACTGCACCGGTAATGAGTTGATTCATCCCCGTGGCGGTTTGGAAACTAGTGGCCGAGTTGCTGGATTGCGACGCGGCCGCTGTGCGCTGCGCAGGCGCCTTGCGCTGCGCAGGCGCAGGTGTGGGTGCACGCACTGGTTGCTTTCCCGCCGGCGCGGGAGTCGGGGCGATTTTCTTGGCGGCATCCACACGATGTGCGCCGGAAACCTCTGTTCCGCCACTGGCACAGTCCGCCGGGGTGGATGTAAAATAGACAATGAGTGCCACAATAACTGCGAGCACCACCACAGTCAGCACGACGGCACAGGCAATGTGCGCCGCTCGCTCCCGTGGGTTCACATTGTCGCCGAAAATTCCACTATCCTTAGCACTCATGATCAACTGTGTATATAAGTGAAAAGGTGTGTTGACAAACGAGTAGAAGGTTTTTTTGTTACAACCTTAGAAAATAATCCGACAAAGACTAAATTGTTTTTCATAGTACCTACATTTTTGATACAAAAGCTGCCCATACAATGGCTCGATCCTTGCGACAAGCTTTGCGCGACTATTGTAATCTGAATGCAGATTTGGCCGATTTAACAGCGGCACTCAACGAAGCACATGGAGAAGACAAACAATACCTGACGGGTCTCAAGCGGCGCGTGCATGAATACATGCAGTTACACAAGGTGGAATGCTTCTTTGATGCCCAATCCACACAATTCGTCTACCGTAGTGCACGAAACACGGCACGTCCACTCAGTGATGAAATGCAACAACTGATTCTGGAAGAAGTGGCTAAAGCCGAACAGACGGCGAATTTAAGCGGAACCGATGTGCAAACACTACTCCTGGCGGTGATTGCGTTAATTCAAGAAGTGCGCACAAAGACCACCGAAACGCTCAAGATTGCCTCCAAAAAGCCAGAGACGATTAAAGTGGCCGTGACGCCAGATATTCCCGAGGTCACACACATGGTGCACGAGTACATCACATTGACACAGAAAATCAATCATGCCAATGCCGCCGTCACCCAAGTGAAGAAAGACTTAAAGGAGCAATTGGTCAGTGTGGAACCGGTTGTGAAAGAGTATTGTGCCGGTCATTCCATTGTCAAAAAGCCGATGAATTTCCCACGGCGGTGGTCGTCCGCCTTTTCCACATGCATGGCGGCGATGGACCCCGAGTATTTCAAGAAAAAACATGCAAGGACCGCGCGGCGCTATCTTCAGTACAAACAATCCAAGGCACGGAATCGTAAAGTCACCACACTGCGACCGAGTAAAAAGCACATGACGGAAATTTTGCAAAACGTGGTGGCCTCCAAGAAAACAGGATGGACATACACCACACTGGTGCAGACCTTGTTTCGGTATTTGTATCAAGAAGCCGAGGAAGCGATTGTGCACAAATTAGAGGAAAGTGACAAAACCCCCGTGTTTAAAGTATCGTTGGGGGCCACTGTTGGGCTTGAGGAAGACGAGTAAGGTTAGTTGTTTGTTTACAATGTGCTGGCCGCCGCACGATGCATTTGTTCTGCACGGCGCACCAATTGATCCACGTGCGACCGCTTGTTTTTCCAATAATGGTGTTTGCTTTTACCATTGGGATTGGTAATGACTGTCATTTGACGGAACGATGCTGGACAGGTGGGTAGTGGATCCAAGGGCGGGCATGCGCCACACCCGCAGCACGTTCGCATGTAGCGCACATCATTGGATTTGGAAGTCGAAGTTTCCACAAACCCATGTGCATCCAAATAGGACGCGAAATCCTTGCCATTGTGCACCTGTACGTGGACCGATTTGTTGACTGTGCGGGGCGTACTGCGAGTGGGAACTGGCTTGGTGGGCATGCCAAATCGGCGACGGTAAGCACTCTTGCTCATGGAACGTAGATTGACGATGCGAACTGGTTTCTTTGGGGGCGGGCTTGGCTTGGTTGGCGCTTTGTAGATCGGTGTGTAGGGATGCGGCGCAACCGGAGCCGGGACCGGAACCGCGGGTGGTGGTTTGATGGCGGGTACGTATTTTTTGGAGGACACCACGGCCCACGTATTGCCATCGGGTTCCGGTGGCGGGACTGGGTCAATTTCAGGTTGCGGATTCAACGAAGGAGGCGTCCAGTCAGGGTTGACGGTCACAGGTTTCGTTGGAAACGCGATTCCCTTTGTCCAGATGGTGGCTGCAAATGCCGAACACAATCGCGTCACGTCTTGGTTGGCACAGGCCACCAAACTTTGAAGTCCATCCACTGACTTACACGAAACTCCCTGATTAAGCAATGCGCGAATTGGCTCCAATTGCTGACACAACCACACACACTGCGCATAGGAAGGCGCACCAGGTTCCATGATTGATGCAATGGAGGGTTTCGGTGCAAAATGCGCACACCGTTTCCACCACCCACCCATCGAACGATCCGCTTCTCACAATAAAGCATCTGTGTTGTATTTCGGAGAGTTGGGCACTTGGATGGGTATCGTCCATTCGTCCTCACGAACAAGTCACTTTCTTTTTTTGTGCAACCCATTATGTCCACCACCACGAGTCGCAAAAAGCCCGCCAAGCGCAAGGCGTCGGCGCCACTACCCGCCGGATCCTCCTCTGCGTCGGTGGCACCAGCGCTCACCAAGCGCTTGGGCCCAAATCCCACGCTCAAGCAACTTGAAAAGATGGCGAAAAGCATGGCTGCGTTTACCAGCGCGGTGGACGAGTGCCGCACACTCTTGGCAGAGCGCGTGGAGGAAGTCGATGAACATTGCGCATCGTCGCTGCATTCGCTCGACATGTCAGTGGCCGCAAAAAACGCGCAAATCAACACGCTAGCAAGTGACTTTGAGCAAAAGTACAATGATGCGCGAATCAATACAGACCAATCCATTCGTGAATTTGGTCTAAGTCAAGCTCAAAAAATTGCGGAACAATACAACAAAACAGTTGTCGACAAATCGATGTTGACGCAATTACAGACACGCATCCAAGAACTTGAATCGTCCCTGGCGTCGCAAGTCGAAGACAGTCGCGCGACGATGGGCAAAACACACGCTGCACAAATGGCGGCCCAGGCCTCCCGCATGGAACTCGAGGCGGAAAAAAAGGCCGCACAAGTGGATGCGCAATATCAGGCGGCGCAAGGTCAAATCAAGATTCTGAGTGAACAGCTCACACATTCCCAAAAAGAGGTGGCTGCGTCGCGCGAATTGGTGGCCAGTGTGGCCAATGCCCGCCAATCGCCCGCGATTCAATATGCACCGGCACCGCGCCCCGCGGACCGTTGAAATCGAAGGTGTCTGTTTAAAGTACTGGATTGAAAGAAATGCCTGTAACTTTACACATTGTTCGAACGATTGATGAACAGCCGTCGGCCCACTCCACGCACGAGTATACCAATTGGGTATTCGCGGCCAAGGCTGCCCATTTAATTGCACGTCAGGATTCACGCGACCCGATGGGGGACAAAGAGGACATTCCATTTAATTCGTGTGGATCCTACGTGGTTGCAGCGTATTGGGGGACAACTTCACTACATCTTGAATGGACTCTTCCTTGTGGGTGGTAACCACCCTCGAGTTGAGCTCGGGGACTTCGGTCTCGATGGGAATCGCCCGTGTGGAAATGTTTGCAAGTGAAGTGGATGCACGCCAACACATCCAGACACTTTTGAGTTCAGGGGCGGCGGAGGGGCCGCGTACAGACTGGACACAATTCGACTATCCATCCCCCCAACGAGTAATCAATCTGAGCACCGTCTCCCCACACATCCCGCCATCCGGAGTACTCGTGTCAACCACAACTGCATGGGGCCTGTGTTCTTCCGTGTAACCCTTAATCCAACTGTGGGTTGGGTAATTTGGCATTGTAGGCATTCATTTTAGCGAATGTCCACCGTTTGTACTTCCGAAGCGCGTTGGAACCGGGGAGAACCACTTTCGTGGAAGGACGTAGACCCAGACGCTTGAATATACGAGGTATATCGCGCGGATCAAACTCAATGTTCACTCCTTCATCAAAGTCAGGCTCAATCGTAATTTCAGGAATCGTTTTAAAATGCTGCTTGACTTTTTGCATTAATTTTGGATAAGTGGAGGTTGATCTGGATTTACCAACCGACAGATATATAAACGCCCGTTCTTTAGAGTTTGGAGTTCCTTGATCCCACCCGGCTGGTCCAAATCCATGCTGATTGAGATGATAGATTAATGGATAGATCAGTGCATCTGCGGGCATCCATCGACGGCTCGGTTTGCCGTTCTGACGCACTATGGTTCGAATCATTATATAGTCTCTCCACTGTGTAGGGTAACCAGAATTCGCGAGACGTCTTACATGCATCGCTGCATTTGGAATGTGACGAAACGTATAAAACTCTGTCACAAGGCGCACAAAGTCTTCCATGTTTGTTTAGAAGAACAATACTTTAAAACGTAGTCACTTGTTCCTCACAAAAAGGAATGCTGGAACTGGTTATTGAAATTGGTGGTAATTGGGCAGTAGGTTCGTACCAATTTGCACCAATCGGAGTTGTCCTTTAAATGGTTCGGATTCCGTCCATTTGACACCCTTGTCGGTATTCCGACCACTATGATTGATCCATCCTTCCGCACTCATCATGAAATGATTTAGTGTACGCTGAAGGTCTTGATAGAATTTGGCGTCAATCGGTTTCATTCCGGTTAAATGGGGTTGATACGCTTTTGCGTCCGACTCTTGCACCCGGACCACTGGGACGTTGGTGACGTCCACAACCAAAACTAAATCAGGTTTCTTATACCAACTGATTCCAAACAGTTTCTCCCATACATTCATATCGTGAATCGGACCGTCCAATACTACAATTTTGTTGATGTGTTTGGGGGTAATGTGACCGAGTCGAACATTGTATGCTTTATAACCATCAAATAAAGGATATCCCTCATACGCAATGTACATATTCTCCCACATCGTTGCACTGCGTGCAAACGTCGAAAGTGATTTTTTCGTCGCAAAAGGTCGAGCGTTGCTTTTATCCGTAAAATGAGAATGTTTTTTTGCATACTTTTTCTCATTTCGGTAATAGCCAATGACCATACGAAACCGAAGCGGAGCGAGGGAAACGATGTCGTGCGTTTTGGGGAGTGGTGTTAGTGTACCACTCAATGGCTTCCATTGTTTAGTACCAGCTTTGTTTGCACGGATGACCCAAATACGCCCATCCCGTCCTTGCATTTCCGTTCCGACTTTGCCAACCCGGGCGCAATATCCTAATCCTTTTGGACTCGGTTCCGTACCTTTGTAGGTCGCTTTGGAATGATTGAGGCATTTGGGCATTCGTCAAGCAGAAGATTTTTATTATACTCACATTATTATTTCACATTGTAAGAATGACAATGAATGCAATCAGCATGACCAACAACAATGCAGAGCACACAATCGCGCCAATCCGCTCCGAACTCAGGAAACAGGCCTTCATTTTGTCCAAACCCGTCGCCTGTGGCAACTCATCCCACCGTCGCAAATCCGCGAGGATGTTGGTGTAGGCGGCATGGACGGAGGTGGGGCGCAGAGCCTGGAGAAAAGTCATCGGTGCGGGTTCGGGTTCATCTCCACGGATCGTCATTGTGGAGGAGGCGGAGGTTGAACTTGGAACCACTTCTGGTTCCGGTTCGGGTAACGGGTCAGCCATGTTACTGACTCGTTTTGGTGTGGCGAGCCATTTGTCTTTGGCTTCATTGCCTTTGGTTGTCCAAAATTGGGCGGTATTGTCGCGCACAGCTTGTTGGCGGGTGGCTTCGTGCGTTGTCCATTGTGCAGGAGTGAGGGGGGAAGTAAGTGCCGCATTCATGAGACGTGTTTCATCAATGGCCATTCCAGTGGATTGGCCATTGGTGACTCGATCCATCATTTGTTGTTGCATGTTCTGGTACCGGGCAAAGGTGTCCTGCACATTGGATGTATATGTCTCGGTGGTTGGGTGAATCGACATGAGACTACGTTTGTTGTTAGCGATCTAAAACAAGTGTCGTTCCAGGATTTAGTGGGTGGCGCTGACAGGGAGTATTGTTGCATTGGGCCAAAATCGCAGACTGACCGCAACCATGCCCAATAGTACAAAGTACATGACAACCCACGCAATGGAAGGAGCGCAGCTCCACGGATCATCCACAGATAATTTGACAATGCTAGGCGCTGGACTTTCCGTGGCCAATTCTACCATTTGTGTCTGCTCCTGGCGCAGTGAAATAATGGCGCGTTTGCGACGCCGCGTACGCCGTCTGGATTGGGAACGTTTGGATCGACGCGACGAATAAACCATACTTCAATCTGTTTGTAAAAGACAAAGTGAAAAAAACGCAGACAGATCTGATATTGTGTGAAGTGATGCATTCACCAATTCTCTAGTTTCAACCATGATCGATTCAATCCAAAATGTCCACAACGCTACTGGCCATTGCGGCTCAATGGCTTCACATGTACAATTGTTTGGCAGTACGTACCGTGGCGCAATTTCTCACCATTTCAACCAATGACACAGTTCACACTACAAGTGTCACTTTAGTGACGCCGTCCGGGGCAATCCTTCGCACCATTTTTATTACACCAAAAACCGCAGTTGCGGAGATTGTTTCCAGTACAGAACGATTGTATGTTGTGGGTCAATATGATGCACTCGACCGCAACTCACTTGTTTGGGATTTTGTGACGGAAACGAGTCAACTAGCGGTTATTGAGCGGTGCTTTGAAGGACGTTTACAGACCACTTGTACAACAAATGGCGATATCATTTTGTCATTGGACTGGCATCCTTCTGGGAACTGGCTCGCAGGTGGATTTCATGACAATATGATTCGTATTTGGGATACTTCACGTTCTATATGGATTTACACCATTTGTATTGAAGATCATTCTGATAGTATATATTCGGTTCGCTGGAATCAAGATGGAACTAGGTTGGCAAGCGGATCAGTGGATGGCACAATTCGCATTTGGGATGCATCCAATATATCGGCGGATAGATCACTGAAATGTGTACATGTATTGCACAATCCTAGTCAAATATATACTATTGACTGGCACCCACGTGGTACTTGTCTTGCAAGTGGATCTACGGATGGTAAGGTTCGCATTTGGGACTTGACGGTATCAATACCAACTCATCATGTTCTACGCGGACATACCTCTCTAGTCGCGTTTGTGCGATGGAATTCATCTGGAACCCAATTGGCGAGTGCGTCGCATGATCTAACAATTCGTATTTGGGACCTCAACACATGGGAATGTAAATCCATCCTCACACATCCTTCCGCACTCCATTCCATGTGCTGGAATCCATCGGGGACCCAGATCGTGAGTGGATCGTGGGACACCATAATTCGAATATGGGATTTGACGTCAACTGTGCCAACCTGTCAACTTTTAAAAGGGCACAAACATACAATCGCGGCAATGTGCTGGGATCCGTTTGGACCATATCTTGTTAGTGGATCATACGATCGAACGATTCGTGTGTGGAATATGCACACACACACATGCACCCATATGATCCCGTGTAACTCATGGGTGCGTACCTTGAGTTGGCATCCAAACAAAGTTCTATTTGCAAGTGGAACGGAAAATGGAACCATTCAAGCGTGGAAGTAATAACTTAGACAGATCCGAGATTGTATAAGGGGGCGCATTCACCATTCCCCGTTTTCAACCATGATCGATTCAAGTCCAAATGTCCACAACGCTACTGGCCATTGCGGCTCAATGGCTTCACATGTACAATTGTTTGGCAGTACGTACCGTGGCGCAATTTCTCGCCATTTTAACTTCCAACAATGTGAATGAACCCAAAGGTGTCACTTTAGGGACGCCGTCCAGCGCAATCCTTCGCACCATTCCCATTACACCAAAAACCACAGTTGCGGAGATTGTTTCCAGTACAGAACGATTGTATGGTAACATTGTGTCTTACTAAAACATGGATACACTTGTCGTTGCGTTCGAATCCAACACGGGTCGTCGTCAAAATGAAGTGCGGCGATTTGTTAACTATCTACACGGTGGAGTTAACTGGAATCTGTTTGAAACCCAAGAAACTAGAATTCAGAAAAAACTCGCCGCCGCAGCGTTGAAGCGAGCTGAGAGTGCACGAAAGTGGGAAAGGGCACTCGACCGCATGTCTGAAAAACATCAAAACAATGATGATGCACGGGCAAGGGCAAGGGCAAGTGCGGAAGAACACGCAGCACTTCACCCGAATAGTAGGAATGCATGGCTTTACGCAAATGGTCATGAGGCTGATGCTGATGCTGACTACGTCAATGAGCAGCATCAGTCTGTGATTGGGATGGCTGCCCCGTCTGTCTATTCCGAACAGGCGGCCCCGTATGCACATTATCGTGAAAAGGCAGCTCAAGAGTTGACCGAGCTCCTAAACGAAGGTGACCGCGAACATAATGTTCATGAGAATATGATGCGGAAAAATGTCGCTGCACGTAAAGCACAGGAGCGCCTTGATAAATTCAATGCACGTGCTTCTGTGTGATGCACGGGTGCGTTCCTTGCACTGGCATCCACATGAACTCCAGGTGGAACACGCCGCGCCATTCGAACGTGGCAGTAACGAATGTATCCTTTAAGTTTAATGTACATGGGTACATCAAACAACTACCGTCTGTCTATGCTACTTCAATCTATTCAAGACCATCCGAATGTCCAAACCATACAGTTTCATCCATACATTCGAATCGGAACACTCCAATTCGCCTCACCCCATGAATGTGCCCAATTTATCACAATTCATCAATTCAATAGTACCCTACGCTTCCTTACACGTACTCAATTCAATCAATTTGTTGTGGACGCCTCTGAAATTGTGACCCAAAAAAAGACGACCTCGGCGCTTCCAATGTACCGTCACAATCCACCACCGACTTCCTGCATTGGACCACATCCAGCCTGTGGGGAATACTGTGTGATTTATGCACAGTGACGCCATTAATGCATACTTAATTGAGTGTTGTGTCCTTCCACTTGATACCGCAGACGCCGGAAACAAATGGAGAACGACACCGCCAACCCATTCAGTTCCATGTCATGGAAGTCGTTTTCCCCGCTCTTGGAAGGATGTCGTTCTTTAAAACTAACTGTCAATTTGTCCAGTGACATGGGAATCGCAAATCGACGTCGTCGGAGAGTATCCGACCCGTTCGCCCGCCAATTTGTGATTTCATTCGACAAGAATGTCGCCTGGAGCACACCCCGGCGATGTAATTGGGGGGCATTCAACTCGTCTGTCCGAATTTCCACATACCGACTTCCATACAAATCCGCCCGCACGCTAGTTGCATAATATTTACTAATGGACGAATCATACACTGAACTTTTTGTGACCGTGCTGCTCCATAAATCCGCCAATCCGCCTCCAACGCGCACATCCAGCGCATTACCTGTGGTATGGTACAGCGCAATGGTCGCACTCCCGTCACTTAAATACGCCGCCGTTAATCCCACAGGGGTCGTGATTGCTGTATCCATTGCAGTGGCAAGTCCGGATGCAGTGTATGTGCCCGGCGCGATTGTGTATTCCACATAGGCACCTGCACTCACCGAGACTTCAAATGTATTATTGGTGGAATTGATTACATACGAGGCAAGCGCGTCCACATTGAATTGAACCGATCCTAAATTGAGAATGGTCGTTTCACCCCACCCCAAATCATAGGCGAGTTCTTGATTGAAACTGACATCAATTACACTGTCGTCAAAGAAGGTGAAATTTTTGGTGACAGTGCTTGTGGCGGCGGAGAAACTGGCTAATCCCGCGGCAACCACCAAATTCGTGATTTGAGTGGCGAGGGTGGACGAGGAATAGTCCCCGATCGGAATCGTAATGTCTGTAAACGTTTGCACACTGGCTTCAAAGGGCTGGCGCACCTGAAACGTTTGGTTGCGGCTGTGGATCACATAGTCACCGCGCGGAATTACAGCATCCAATAATTCACATTCCACGCAATTTTGGACATTTAAATTGTCAATCCGCAAAGGGAGCATCGATGTGTAAAAATGCCGAATATCGTTCCATTCTTCAATCGCGGGTGGAGTGGGCATGGAATATTGAACCACTGGCTCCGGTTCACTCAGGTCAACCTCGGGTGTGGCCACTGGCTCCGTCACACGATTCAGTTTGTGTGCAGTGGTGTGCGCATAGGCCGTCATGGCAGGATCATTTGTAGAAACCGGACTGCGTGTGTCCAGCGGGGCGGGGGATTTGTGGTAGTCATGAATCAACCGGTGATGACGCAGGTTTTGAAACTCTTCCTCTTCTTCTTCTGTATCACTGTCTGTATCACTGTCTATGTCACTGTCCAACTCGGTTTGTGTTGCAAGGTACATGTAATACCTCCATACTCCAAAGACAACAAGTACGAATATCCCAAGAAGGATACCACACACGTGCCATCCATTCATTTCAAATGAAAACAGGGGGATGTTTCTTCTTTTGTGGAAACCCATCAAAAAAATTAATTGCAGACACTGCACTTTATTCAACACATCCAGTAGTGTCAATCGCTTTCCACATGACAATTACAGCCATTCTAGAGGAATGTGCCAAATTGGTCTTTGCGCAAGTCGCCACAGTACACCGGAGCGAAGAGGCACCCTGGGTCATTGCACACATTCTGGACGTAGACACAATGCGCGCGTGCGTTCCCCAAGAACCGATTTTTATGAATACACGCACATTGCACACGGGCTATCAAATGCACCGAATTGGTCCTTTTTTTACACCCGCTCAGTTGAATCTTCGCCAATATGGATTACCGGAAGAAGGGCACATCATCGTGGGACAAAAAGGACGTAATGCGAAAGGTGTTGTGTTTACATCCTGGCTCCCCGATCGATGGGCCCGCCCGATGGGTTATTTCGTTCATTATTTGTCCAATGGGGCACAAGCCACCCGGTTGTATCAAAGTCCGGAACCGACCCTGCGCATGGTTCTACTGAATCGGTTGCGGGTGGAATACGGCACGATCTCCGACGAGCGACTGTACGATTTATTGCTCCTGATACTATTTGATGACATGACTGGACTTCTGGCCATGTGCCGCAAATTGACCCATCGACCGAGCCACGGACGCACGTGGGATTTAACTAGTGTAGTTCAAATACGCCGAATGACCTTATTTTGTTCCAAATTCATCGAGAACCCAGTGCTGACTGTGCCGAGTGTCTCCCAATTTGTGGAAGAGGTCGCCTATTTGATCCAAGATAGTACCATCTGTGGGCATTTCCGAGCTGTCTTGGCTGCCCAAGTAGACGAAGATCGCACGGCCTTTCAAAAAATGACCTTGAAATGGTTGAAAGATGAGGAATGCCTGAATGCAACCTTGATGCAAAATATGATTGATCATGTATCCTAATGGTTGTACTACTTCTCTGTCCACAATTACCGCTTGGGGAGATACATTGCATCCTGTCGTGCGCGCTCGGCCATTATATCCCGCGCGGGTCCCTGACCCGCAATCGCCATTTGGGAATCACTAATGGCAATCACAGACCCACCCTGCACCCGCGCAAGATCGGAATACGTACGATTTCCAAATCCCATTTTGGACCGACGAGGAGGACGTGCAGACACACTGGGATGGTTGATTGCTTGGGTTGCTGGGTAATTCCGCTGCGCAGGAGGATAGGATTGCGGGGGTTGTTGGTGTTGGCTCGGAGGATAGGATTGAGGGGGTTGTTGATTTGGAGGGTACGCAGCTGGTGCCATACGCGGATCCCAGGATGGATCGGGCGCATGATCCCGCACATCTTGAACCGGCGTACCTGCCAACGCACCCACCAAATGATTCTGTGCACCGAAATACAGACTCACATAATCCACACACTGTTCCCCTTCCCAGGGATATCGCTTTCCATCTTTTGCAGTAAAGACAAATCCCGGCACTTTCGTTAATTCCGCCGGGAGATAGGCCCGGTATTTCCGAGCATCAATCAGCCGGACGCGACGATCTCGTCCTACAATCTGTGCCACTTTTTCACACGTTGGTGTACCAGGAAACACCCAAATATCAATTGTCTCCATCTAATCCACTTTGTCAATACAACCTCTTTTTTGACCAAATAGAACGAATAAACTCAACGCGACCTTATAGGTCTTTTATTGCAACAAATGCATTAATTGGGAGTGCACTCGCCACCACATGACTAAATCCACACACGATTTTTGTCGCAAAAACAGGACCATGCAAAAGTGTGTACTGGATGTACTTGCGCAGTGGGTTCAAACATACAATCGAAACGTCGCACACTTTGTGAGTGACGCACTTGGTGTACAGTCATCCGTGCCTTCATCCACTCGTAAACATGTCACGCTTGCTCGACCCAGTGGTGAAATCTGTCAAATTCTACAACTCACAAAACAAACAGTGGCGGATTTCCTGCCACCTGGCACCCGTGGATTTGTTCAGTCGTCTGGCACCAGCCAGTACCAATACACACGTGCACTGAGCAAACCTGTTCAGTGGGAAGATATTCAGGACCACGCACTCATCATACTCGTACATGGATTTGCAGGACACTTATTAAGTCAATTGCGAGAGCCGGGGACGGCGCCCCGTCGTATTTATTGGGCAGATGAAACGACAATGAACCAAATTCCGGGTGCATTTCTTCCACGCCATACCGGTTCAGTCTGTTTTGACTACAAGACAGGTCGTGCATTTATGCTCCCCGTGTCACGCTACAATATATACACAGTCGATATGGACACATGGAAACACAGTGAGGTGTTTTGCACGTTGCCCTGCAAAGCGATTGACTGGAACCCGAGTCAATCTTTATTGGCAGTGGACGCCAATAGAAATGGTCTTGTTCTTGTCGATGCAGCTGGAACCTCATACAACGAAATGTACATTCAAGAAGCTTCATCTACCGTAATTCGATGGAACCCGGCGGGTACGCATCTGGTGATTGGTTCAATCCAAGGTACCATACGCATTTACCAGCTGCACCCTTCAACCAAAAAGTTGACGCGGGTCTTTCATGGATTGGAGCACACACGGTGGGTCGAATCGTTGTGTTGGCATCCTGACAGCACTTTTATCGCCGTTCTTCGTGGCGATGGGTCACTCGTCCTCCAACAAAACATACATTCCAATCAGTGGATTCCATTGACTGCAAAGACAAAGTCCACCTATTTCATGACGTATGTGAGTTGGAATCCAAATGGAGACAGCTTTGCCACCGCCACGCAATGTGGACGCGTGTTGATTTGGGATCTGGCATCCTTCAGCATTCGCACCATTCTCCCCATGCCTACCAGCAAGAGCGCCACCTTTGTGGAATGGAATTCATCTGGACTTCGGCTGGCCGCACACAGCAAAGAAGTGATTTGCGTGTGGCATTAATCAATCGATGTAGTATTAATTGCCCCTTTGTCATTTGTGATTCTACGCTTCATGATGGGGATGGGTAGTCCACACTTGGTACACCGAACCCACCCACGCGACAAAGAGCAAAGAGAACCCAGCAACCAACATTGTTTTTATCTAAACACTTGCACAATGAGCAACCTCCTTCAAAAATTAAACATGGGTCATGTGCCAGTTGTGCGTCTTCCGAAACCACCCCCCGTACCCGCCGCAGTGCGTGCGGTGCTGTCTCAAAGTACATTAGACAAGGCTCTGGCCATACTATTTGGACGATTTGTGCCATTTCAATCACTCACGGCGGCGCGGCGGGATGAAATCATGACATACCCTCAACATTTCGCCAACGGAGACACAAACCCACTGTGGCTCTCGGCGCGTGAAAATCTAGCCACGGGATCACGACTGGCGGCAATGATTGGGTGGTCGCCGTTTGGGAATGAGGAGTCCACACTAATGGATATGTTGTGGCGTAAATTCAAAGGCAATGTGGCCACGCGGTGGGGCACCGAACATGAATCCGACGCACAAAATGCCACGGAAGCGTATTATCAATCCCTCAACGGGTTTCCCAATCCGGCATGTGTGCACGAGATTCAAGTGAGTGCTGTAGTGAAAGAAGTAGGTCTTGTGCGGAGTATTGCGTTCCCCTTCGCAGGGATGTCACCGGACGGCATTTTGATTCGTGAATTCAAAGACACCCGCACATGTGCCATTCGTGTGCAGCGGCAACTTCTGGAATTTAAGTGCCCCTACAAACGGCGCGATCTCAATGATTATTGGCCTGCCTTTGATTTGTATGACAAGGCGCGCGTGCCGCATGTGCCGGGTTCCCCAGTCAACTCGTTGCAACAGCCAGTGCCGCAATATTACTACACGCAACTCATGTGGGGTGGGCTTATTATGGGCCACCATACCTTGCGCTCCATCCTCGCGAATCCAGTGGTGCCAACCCCGCATTTGAATGCGTTTATGGGGCAATGCGACACACTACCAACCATGTGTGGTGCCAATTTGATTGACACGGAGCACCCGATCTTGTTTATTGTGTGGGCGCCTTGTGCACACATCTGTCACACGATTGACACACCCGAATGTTATCACGAGGAACCCGCGGCGTGCAGCAAATGGATTCGGACGCGTCATGGCGCCATTCAATTGACCGAGGTGGAGTACAACCCGGCGTTTGCGACGTGGATGACCGAAGCGGTGTATGACTTTTGGCGTAACAAATACATGCCCCGTTTTGTGAAAAAGGCGCACGGGGTCTTGCTCAGGGGTGAACTGGATGTGCCTGTATCCCTCCACTCGGATTCGGAGAATGAGGATGCCGATTAATAAAGGAGTTCGGGGGAGACCACATATAAAGACACTACGTAGGTGACCGAGTTGGTCTAAGGTGGGAACCTTAAGAGTTCTTGGGAGTTATATCCCTCACGAGTTCGAATCTCGTTCTACGAATTTTGTTTTATTTTTGTTCAATCCTCCACCATCTGTTCACACACAAAAAAGGAAAGGTAAGGATTGAAAGTACACTTGTTTACCTTCGTTGAACCGTGTGTGCACCATAACCATATCGGTTCTTTGTAGCCGCGGTGGCGGCTGTCGCTGCGACCGCCGCCCGCTTTTTCGCATCATGATTCATCGCCAATTGGCGTTGGATCACACGACCAGAATCCGAGTTCAAGGCCCGTTGCTGGCGGAAATACCCAATCAGTACAAGTGCACCAAATGCCAACAGTGCGATGACCATTGCAATGATCGATCCTTGAATCGCCGGCCACGCCACGCTGTCGCTCACGCCTGTGTGGTCCCCATCTTCATCCTCCTCCACTTCCGCAGTTGTGCGCTTGATTGCGGATCCCCCTTGGGTTGCCACGGCGATCGACGACGCCCCCGCGCCAATCACCGCAATCGTCAGAAGGGCTGGATAAATCAACCAGTGGGTTTTGATGTGACTGCGATGCGCGTGCTCGAACTTTTCACCATCCCGCATTTTGGTGATTGCCATTTCATTCCGATCTGTGTGGAACGGTCCACCCGGGATTCCAATCATAATGCCTGTCGCCAGCACTCCAATACCCAATCCAATAAACAACATGTCCGACACCGCCAGAGATTCGCGCGCCTCGGTTAACTCGTCCACATATTCAGTCCCAAACAACGTAGACCAATACCCCGGGGTTTCCGCGACAGTGTCGGATTCACCCGCCGCAATATCAATGGCCTCGTCGCTGGCCGCATCTCCGCTGGCCGCCACTGTGTTGCCACAGACATCTTCCATTTGACCCAGTGCTTGATTGAGCAGGTTGGACTCGCTACCGAGATTGGACATACCAATCGACCCTAGAATAATGATGGGCAAGGCCATCAACACAAGTCCAAAGACATACCGAAACCGCCAATAATTGAAGAATTCCACAATAGAGGCCAGGAATGCTACAATTGTGCCAAATCCAAACCCAAAGAAGAATGTCGCGGCACCTCGTGCAGGATACACGGCTTCCAATTTGGTTGTACGGTCTTCGGTTTGCACTAAATACAGGGATTGGTACGCAACGGCGCCGCGCGAGCCTGCATAAATAATCAGGGCGGCATAAATCAAAATCATGATGTTGGCAATAAAGTTGTGCGGGAGGACTGTAAAGATTTCATTCCCCGCAGCGTCACGCGCCGTAAACATACGCACCGCGCCCTTTCCACGGTTGCCATCCATAAATTCCGGTTTCTGCGTGCGCAGGTTATTATCCTGGACCGCGAGTGCGAGTCGTTCCGCGTCGGCTTTCAAACGACGATCTGCATCCTTCGTCGCCTGTTCCTTGGATTGGTATTCAGGCCGCAACTGTCCCTTGGCGTCGTGCCGCACTCCATGGCCCGTCTGAGCATGACCGATCGTCACACTGGTTGCCGCCGTCGCGTTCGTCTTTGTCGCCTTGGCCGCCTTGGCCGCCTTGGCCACCGCTGGGTTGGAGGCAACGCTTGATTGAGACGCCATTTCCGCCTTGGATACGGGGCGCCACACACAATACCGATTGCGCTGGAAGATTGTGCCGACACATTCACGCTTGAACAAAGGTTGCTTCGTCACCGCATCCTTCCAATGAAACAATTCTTTCTGCCACAGGTTTTCTTTTCCAGGTAAGATGTATGGTTCCAGCGTAGATGGACTGGCGTAAAATTGGGCGGCTTCTCCATCCTCCAATGCTTGAAGGCGGCGCACGGCACGCTGGCGGACCTTTTCATTGGGTGGGTCGTCCCGCACCGCAATTTCTTTCAGCCGGAGTGTGGCAATTCGTTTCGCCATCGCAGGCGTAATTGCATGTTTATCGACTGTGTCCTTGGGCAGGTCTTGAATCTTGAGGGCGTCCATGTCTTGTGCGGTTTTTGTGGCACCAAGCCGCGGAAGTCCGGCGACGCGCGTGATCAGGTCGATTGCGTCTTTGGCCTTTCCATCAGCATTATAAGCTGTAATCAGATCTATTTTGCGTTGTTTGTTTTGTTCGAATCCCTTGCGACCTTGGCGGTAATTCGGTAAGATATACAGGAGCGTCTCAGGTTCTACTGTCGTCAGGTTTTCCGCCAATTCGGCAAACAGTTGGTACAATTTCATAGACAAAAGACGCTTTAAATTCGAATCTTGAACTCCATCCACATATTGGTCCACTGGAATCGGGTTGAGTACTTGCGCAATGACAGGCCTTTGAAAGGCTGCCAGAGTCGCGCCACCAGACAATGGAATGGTTGGATTGAATTGATTGACTTTAAAATCCGTCTTGATGATTTTGCGGTCATACGAGCCGACAATCGATGTACGGATGACACGTGCAAGTAAAAGGTGGGCTGTTTGGGTGAGGGTGAGGGGGCGTCCATCCGGACCCACTGCATGGGCCACATTCGGCGTTTTCTGAAACAAACTCGCCGATTGCCGCTCCTGCTTCTTCAACTCTTTTGCAAATTCAGGCCTAAATTTAAATTGGAACTGAATCGTCTCGCCCGACGCTGTCAGAAACGTAGACTCCATGTCACTGATGAGTGTGCGTACATCATGCCGATAAATCAAGGGCAAGTTATCCGGCGCCGTGTGCATCATGGATGCATTAAGGTATTGATGGAGTTGTGTGGATGTGGCACCATTCTGACTGATGATCTTTGCCTTCTTTCCTTCCGTGTATTTACGAAGGGCTGGTCCGAGCAGTTCCGTATCAATCCAAAAGTCACGGTACGCAAACAGATCAATAAAACTAACTTTGGATAAAACTTTCGACGCTAAATCACGCGGGTCATTGGTCAAGCCATTCACATTGACACTAAAGTTGTAGGGGCAAAGAAACCGATATTCATTGTCCAACTGCATTAAAGTGGGCATTGTCCGCGATTCGCCTGTAGGATACGGCATGTGACGCGCGGCATATTTTTGAAGGTCCAGTGTGGTTGCCCGTGCAAATTCCGGGGGTATGGTTGGAAACCGCTGCCAGATCCAGGATTGCGCCTCAGGTGTCGTGTCCAATTTCTGCGCGATGGCTTGCTCGATAATCTTGAAATGGTTGAACTGAGCAACCGCGCGGCACATTGTGGCGGTATTATTCGTGTGCGTCGTGATGGGAATGGTACTGAATTGGATGTAATAGGTATCCAGACTGCCCGCGCGGCCATCGGTTGTGGCTGTGGTCGTCACCGGTTCTGGAGGGGCTGGGGGTGGTGTCGACGGTTCTGGAAGGGATGGCGGCGGCGCTAGGCCCTGAGGCGGTGGCGATGGGTCAGGTGACTCGGGACCGAGCATTTGTTTAAACATTGCGGCCAGACCTTCACTTTCCGGAGCCGGAGCCGGAGCCGGAGCCGGATCTTCCGTCTTCTCCTCGTCATCTGTCCCAGCCCCACCCATAAACATAGACCTCATGTCCGCTTGCGTCCCCACCCCAAAACATGTCACAATATATTCATTTTGCATCGTGACAACCGTATCCAAATACGTCGAAATAATATGTTGAAATGCACGGCCCACAATCACATATACAGTCGAAAAATCCGTCAGTGCGCGTTTTCGGGCCAAGGACGCGTTCCATTGAATCAAATGCTCCCAGGTTGTCTGCTTCACAGGCGCGCGTCGATCCGTTGCCACATCATGTAACAACCCCTCGTAATCAATCGTGTCTGGCACTAACTTCATCGCATGAAGACGATCCAATGCGGGAATGGCATTTTCCTGATCCAAATCAAGGTGCAGGCGATTCTCCGCGATTCGGTACCCCAACCCGACATGCGCACACACTAAACGCAAAGTTGTTTGATATAATTTTTGTATCGCCACAGTTGATGATTCCGCCCCAGACATTCCACGACCAAAATACTGCACCACACTGGATCCGATTGGCATTGGTGGATCTTGGCGCAATCCAATTAGAAGACGTCCCTTATGAATCCAATTTAAATAAAGTACTACTTGCTCATCCGTCATCGTGGACTCTTGTAAGTACGCTTCTGCATCAGTGCCACCTGTCATTAATGTATTCAGCGTATGCTGGAATTTCCCGTTGACTGCTTTCTTCATCTGTATTTTCTCAGGATCAGCCATCTCCACAAACGTGTTGACCGCATCAAGCATCACCTGTTTGTGCTCCGACAGTCCAGTAATCAATTTTTGGCGATGGTCAATTATCACTGCCAAATTGAGGGTCTCCGATGCAAACGTATCTGGTCCACCAGGAGACTCGTAGAACACTGCATACAAGAACGCACTTTTCCAATCCGTTGCAACGCCAGTGAGTTCAATACTTTCAGGTACTCTCCACAATGTTTGCAATGGCTGCATTGCAGGATCCTTCATCCATTGTTGAATATACGACCACTGTGGATCGCTGGGAAATGCCATTGAAGTCAACTTGTTCCAAATGTCCACATTTGTTGGTAGCGGCTCGTAAATGTGCGGTAAATTAGATGACGCAAGTCCAGGTAAACTTTTCAGCCATTCATTGTCCTGTGTCAAAGCATTATAGAGGTTTCCAGCCAGTAAATCAGATTTAAATTGATCGCGTTCTATCCTATCCGATCCCGCCATGTACATCAATGCTGCAAGGACTACAACAGCCGTCCCAATATAAGGATGGCCAAGGAACCATTGCGAGATCAACTCCCAATGATCCCCAAGTCCATTTGCAGCCACTCCCACTGCCTCACCCTCCCCTGCTCCGCCGGCAAACGCGAGAGGGGTGCGACGCGTTGCCCGCAGAATAAACCCCATTGACATATACACTAAACGACTGATTGTATTATGCGCCTCAATTGAGTCGGATGCCGCCATGATTCGCGCAATCAAAGCTTTTTTGTGGTGATCTGTATGCTTTCTGTCCGTTGTTTCATTCTTCAGATCGGCTAGCGTTGCATCCTCCTGTACCTTAAAGTCATCGGTATCAAACTGTGTCTTGTTTGCGGTTTGTATTTGGTTTTTAATTGCTTCGTACACTTCCTTATCTAAACCGAAAGAGGGAATAACTGTACTAATCTTACTGTAATCATAAAATAATCGAATATCATGGTACGCCAAGACTTTCTCTTCATTGTCAATTGGATTAACCGCGGTTTCCATTACAGGTTTATCCACCTGACTCCGCCATCGGTTCCACAATCGTCTCCATCTTGCGGGTGTAGCGAATTGTGATTGCGTCAACATCTTACCCTTAATTTGCGTGTCGGCCCCGCCAATACCTTGCGTAATTTTATATAATTGACGTGTTCGTAGATTCACAACAATGTCGTCTTTTTCATAATAAAATCGGCTACTATGTTGTAAATTGATGCATCCCAAGATCATTGACGCGATCATTTTCCTTGAATTCGCAGTGCCATCTCCAAACAATTGTATCGCCTGAACAAGTAAATACAGAGGTATGGGATGGGATGAAATCGCCTGAACAGTTGTGCCAGTGCCATCCGCACGATTCCCATTTCCATATTGGTAGAATTCATCAAAGGCGGCGACAAGTAATTGTAACCTTTTTGTAGTCTCTGTGTCATCCGAAGGTGCATTACTTGAAACCACAGATGCCTTCAGAAAGTCCGGCGACTGTTCATCAGACTTTAATACTTGAGCATATTTGGGAAATAGTGATTTGACAGGTTTCACCGCCGGTGTCGATGCGGTCGGTGTCACTGGTGCCGACGCACCCGAAGCACTTGGAGGGGTGGTGGCACTCATGAACAATGTAGTAGAATGGCGTGTTTTGTTTGGATCTCAGATTTTTAATAGACGTAGGTTTCCTCAACACACGTTTACACAGATCGCACAAAATATCTGTGTGTCAGTTAAAGATCAACACGCTGTAATGCCGACGCGCTTTCCTGTAAAACGCGCGACACGCGCCAAAGGCAAGACCACGTCGTCCTCCGCACCAGTTGTACCCACCCTCAATTGGTTTCAACAAATCCCCCTACTCGTCAAACTCCTTTTTCTTGGACTCCTAATCACCATTGGTGTCCTAGTTTCGTGGAAGGTGCGCGCAGCCATTCGGCAACAAAACGTCGAACTGACACCCCTTCACTACACACAACTCCACACCACACAACCGCAATCACAAATTCACATTTTAATCCATTTATACCGGGGCAACCCCGATATTGTGGCGCGTAGTCTTTTTGGGGCCTTTGAGGCCGCGAAATATCCCCAATTTGTGCACATACATCTCTTTCAAGAACTGTGCGCAGGGGATGGTGTTGCTCGTGATGTATTTCAGACATACACCACAACCTATGCACGCCAACATTCCTGGGACAGCACGCGAGTTTCCATGGACGCCAACTTCCACGTCGTCAATGAAAATCCAAGCCAAAGCGCAGGTCATTTTGTCAGTCTACTCACACTTGCACAAGAAAGCGTGGCACCCATTTTAAAAACACATGACATTGTCATTGCACCCCAAGCCTTTTATGACTCCCCGGGTACCATCCATCTATTCCCTTTGACATTTGCGCAAGATTATGATGAACTGCTTCGCACCTCGTCCCTCGAACCCCATACAATGTATTCCGGGCGTATCCCCCGCACATCTCTGAGCGCGACCAGTGCCAACCAAGTCACTGCCTTGACATCGTCACTCACACAAGCCATTGGCCAAAATTTAATCATTCCCTATTTCAAGACCAAAGAACACAGCCACTATTTAGAAAGCCGCGCATCCAATACATGCTCCGCAGCGGCGGCGGCGAACTTGGCGGCGGATCAGACTGGATTCACTGCATACACAACCAGTGATCGAGTCCGAGCCCCACGCGCGCGTCAAACGACCACCACGGACATCCCCTTTACAGTCTTTCGATTAAACCGGGATTCCTACCGATCCAATGCACGACATCCAGTGGAATGGAATACATATGTGGCGACCCACACTGCCACACTTGTTCAACCGGTACCAATTGTGGGTGTGCATGAAGATGTGGTGGTTTGTCGCGCATCGACATGGATTCAACTCATGCACTACACACACGGCGCGGGGCGTGCCTATCTTGTTCCTGGCCCCTATTACACACAAACGATTACCATGTCAAATCTAATGTATGCCGCAAATCTTCAACTACGATCCATGAACCATTTACCAATTGTGGCCATATTTGATCATTTGACAGGTGCCGCCGCAACCGTCGACCCCTCCACACTCAGTAAGACGAAAGCCTTTGCCCCGCACAACTGGATGGTCGCGTTGAAGCCAGTTCGTGCGGACTCGGATGAATTGGTGCCTATTGAGATGGATGACCCTTGTGATGTCATTCAACTGGATGTTTCTTATGGACAATATGCAGGTGTGTTTGTGGACAACGTGACACGAAATGGATTTATGGGTATTACAAGTATCGACACACGATCCACGATTCATCACAAGTTCGGATCTGCGGAAGAATTTGAGCGCCAAACCCGTCTCTTAAATTCCGTCCAATTTTCAGTGCAGACAACTGCGTAAAATTCCTGCACTGCGTTGAAGCGTGAGTGAAATTGTATGGTTTTGTTCACTTGATAATAAATTACCCTTTTCGTAAACGTCTCTCGACTCTCGTAAACTCTCGTAACTACTCGTAACTTTTCCTTCACTGTCCCTTTCGCACTTCACCACCGAACCACCCACCAACCAACCAACCAACCAACAAAAAAATGAGTGCGGACGAGACCCCTTTTCTTCTGGAAACAGTCCCCTCGGAGTGGGAATTGACGCCTGCGAAGCGCCCGGCGGGGAGCGTGGCGTGGGTATCCTACGCCAACAGCTCGGCCACAAGTCGTGACAACCCGCGGTTCCAGCTCCACACAAAGCTGCGTGTTAAGCATGATCCGAGTCCCGGTCTCAACAAGACGATGGAGGAGTACCCGCACGCGCGGTGCAATATCGAACTCGCCGTCCCGCGCGCAATGACAGACATCCACGAGTGGTTTGCCAATTGGGACCAGACTGGTGCACAGCACACCTTCAACAACCAGGGAACGGTGTGGCCGAACAAGCGCCCCAAGGGGCTGGAGGACATGATCCCGGAAGGGCTGTTCCGGCCGTCGATCCCGGACTCCCAGCGGCTTGTGGACAACGGGTGGGACCCGTCGCTGCGCTTGAAGGCGGTGCCGATTGGCTCCGCGGAGCGCCCGAACCGTAAGCCCACGCGTGTGTACGTGCAGGGTAGTAATGGCGCCATCCGTGAAGGTACAATTGTGGATATTTGCAAGGGGGATGATGTGGTGGCGAGTGTGGAGGTGGAGGGGTGGTGGGGGTCGAAAGATTCCTCCGGATTCACGTACCGCATTGATGAGTGTCTTGTGTACAAAGCGAATCAGCGCCCCGCAGGATGTTCGCTTCGGGCCCTGAATGGAGATGGCCCGATCATCAAGCGTGTGCGCACCGACCCAGCGGACGCAGAGGACACCACCACGGATATCACTGTCACAGACGAAGCACCGACTACATCCTCGAGTAGTGACAGTGACGCGGCGGCACCTGTGATTCTGGACCTCGGGCCAGAGACATCAGCGGAGTCCGCGTCCGCCGCCTATCCGACAATCACCCTGCCAGATCTTCAACCAGACACTCCAGAGGCGGCCGACTTCTAAAGTGTTTGCGTGCTCCCATTTGTAATAGTAACCTGCTTGGTTGTTTTTCTTTTTTGTTAAACATTGACTCATTCACTATCATCGCATTCTTCCGTGACTGGTGGATGTAATGGCTGTAATGTCAATCGTGCGTTACCTTCCGCCATAACATCTTGAATTGCGCCACGCAGTGCGCCCCGTAATACCCGTCTCTGTGTACACGATGTAATGCAAATATACCATAGAATGACATACAGTTGATGGAGGCACGCAAACCATAACAGACAATTCATTGCTGTATAGAATGTTTGAAATCGGGTGTAAATCATTTGCTGACATTCACCCGTGTGCGTGTCCCAAAAATGTCGCGATGTGCCGGGACTTAAGGTTGCACAAATGTGTGTGTCGGATTGATTCTGCCACCACACTAACGTATATAGTTTGTACACTGGCTTAAACAAAAGTTTATGCACAATCCAATCAAACCATTCATGTAGCATTTTTTAAAGACTCTTCGAAATAAAATGCAGGTCCTAATTCTGTGGTACCCGGGACAGGACGTGTCACAACCGCAATTCGCGTCATACAGGGGTGGTACCCGTCTTGTGGCGTCATACATCCTTGTTCACCCATTGAATTCGTACATGCACTCTGTTTCGCACGGCCAAATTGATATTGAGCAATCGTCTGGCGGAAGTGACTCGGCGGAATAACCGGTTTACCGAGCATTCGATTGACTTCATTGTGTAGTGCAAAGAAGAAATATGCAAGGGTGTCAGGTGAATCAAAATAGGGCGACTGCGCAAAATCCGATACGGAAGGCAGTTGTGTGGAAGTACCCACACCAAGTTTGGCTACATTTGCTGGTACATTATCACGGCACACAGTACAGAGGAGTGTTTGAAAGTCTGTGAGTATTTTTTGTGCATACAAGTTGCGATCTTCCTGTGTTGGATGTGGTGGGTAGCTAAAGGGAAGTAGATGGTACAGGAGCCATTGGGGTGGACCCCACACATTGGTTTGAACACTTGGCATTCAACCCGTTTATGTGTAGCCATAGAGAAGTCCATTCAGATCCACAAAAAAAGACTCGTCCAAGTTCATTGTATGATGATACGCGCCGTCCACTTATTCGTCCATATCGGACTCAGACCCACCCGCATCCAAATCAAGCGAACTTTCCAGATCCCCCGACTCCTCAAGCTCCTCTTCCGGCACAGGCTCCTCTGGCACCTCTTCCGGCACAGGCTCCTCTGGCACCTCTTCCGGCACAGGCTCCTCCGGCACCTCTTCCACAGGCTCCTCCGGCACCTCTTCCGCAGGAATTGGGATCGTCCTGGCGCGAGAGAGTGTGTTTGGTTCATGTGGTAGTGCGATGGATACAGTTGGCGCAGGCAATACATTGCTTGTATTTGGGGAAGGCATGTCATTATCATCGTCGTCTTCCTCTTCCTCCTTCTCTTCGTCCTCCGGCTGTGCAAGTGGACACTCTCCAGTTAGACACACTGGTTCCACATCGCCACTTTCCAGGCGCACCAAATGCGCTCGTGTCGCATCCGCCACTTGCTGGAGATTCTGCATTTGCTCCATAAGCAGTGTGTGCTGTTCGGCCTGTTTCTTGTTAAATTCAACAGCCCATTCCTCATTTAACGCTTTGACATCTTCCTCTGTGGGGACCGTGGCGACTTGCTCGGTCAACTTCCGAACCTGTGCATCCATGCTTCGGAATTTAACAAACAAAATAATCACACCGCCAATTGCGAGTGCTGCAAGAATGAATAAAATAGAGGCGGGTTTCATAAATGTCGACACGGATTGACTCGCAGGCGCGGCAACTGCACCATTATCCGCACTTCCAGAGCGTCCAGATTTAGTAGGCATTGAAGAACTTTTCAATCGGTATGGAAAAACGACCGACTTTGCGTGTTTTCTCGAAGGGGCACAATATGCCACAGAAAAGTTCCAAATCCCAACGCAAAGTAGGCTCCAATTCCACCTCGCCCCAACCCAAACGTTCCGTGGCGCAGACGACCGTTCAGTCTAAATTGAAGGCACTTCGTTTGAAAATACCCACACTGACCAAATCAACCGCCGTTCTCTCCGCCTCAAATACACCCACCAAAACACGACTGAGTGTGATGCCCTTTACAAATCTTGGACATTGGTTGCATTCAGTGATTCGTGCAGTGTTTGCGGGCCAGCACGATCTCCTTCGGCAATTAACAGATGGACTGCGCACACATGCCAAACAATGTCGCACAGAATACAACGAACATGCCAAAGTGCATGCGCAAGCCAATGCAGAATTGCAAGCCGACTTGCCCGTAGTTTTGTACAAATTGGTTGCCCGTATGCGCACACTCTTTCAATTTCGCGAGCGCGCGTATGCACGTGGTACGCACACGCTTAAAAAATATTTAAACCGCATGGTTGTGCGTGCGAAACAAGTCGCGGATGAATTGGTGCATCACGAACAACAAGCAAAGTTGATCCTGGATGAATGGGCCACCACTTTGGAAAACGACCGAGCGGCATTGGTGCAACGTGTGCATCAAGGGGCCGACTGCGAACCACGTCGCTCATACAAGACGCCGGCGCCAATCCCTGGGGACCGTCTTTTCACAACCACACTGCATGACAATACACAACAACTCGAAACACTGCTTCACCATGGTAACGATTTATTTGAGAAAATTCGCCAACTTCGACAGCACCGCATTGATGCATTTGTTGGTGGAGACCATGCATTGGCGCGTGAAGTGGAACATCATTTGCGCAAAGCCCTGTCCCAGGCGCACGCCATCACAGGGGCTCGTCAATATTTTTACACCGCAAATGATGACCCGAATGTCATCCGATTCAACAAAGGTACCGACCAACTCAAGCAAGAGTTGACGTCCCTGTTGACTCTACCCCGGCTGTACCACAATGATTATGAACTCGCTGCCCATCAATTCCAATCGACGATTGATGAGAATATTGGCGGGATGCGTCTCTTTACAACTTTGAAATTGCGCCAAACATTTATACACGCCGCCCAAGAACTGGAGGAGGAACTGTGTCGTCAGATTGGTGTATTATACAAAGGCACACAAACCGAAATGAAGTTGTTGGAGGATGAACTGGATGTGTTGAATACGGAATTCTTGGCGGAATTTGCGCGGGCTCGTTTGAGTAGTGTGCTGCGCGAACGGGTCGCGTCGTACATTACCGCGCTGAACATGTCTTCTGACTGCAAAATTGCAATGATGGACCATGAATTTGTGGGTCTGGGTGCACCTACTCGAACTCAGTCCAAGCGGACTTCTCCTGGCGGACCTCCCCCTGTGGTGGAGTCTATTGAACCAAAGGTCGAGAAGAAGAAGAAGACGAGGACACGGGCAAGGGTCGTAAAGACAAAGGCGCCGATTGTTTCGGTTGAAACAACGCCGCGCACGTCTCCTTCGACACAATCTGACGAGTCGTCAGGAAATGTGTCCACATCTGACGAGTCTTCTTCAGATTCAAGTGTGGCTGTGGATATGTTGGAATAGGTGCTACCTCTGGACCGCTCCATTTGGTTCGACAGTATTGTTCCATTGCCGCCTGACTGTAGTGGGGTATATGGCCGTTAAAAAACACTTGATAGGGTGGTTCCTCGTGAATATAACACCCAGCGTATTGAAGGAACTGAGTCAAGGGTTTTGTTTGAGAGTCCTTCCAATTAGTTGTGGGCACCCATTGAAACGCATCATTCCAACACTGGGGGATACCAACATTGGACGACCCATGTAAAAAATAAAAAAGTTCAAACAGGCTTGTAAACCATTGATTATCTTTTATTTGGGGTGGTCTGTAAGTGTCTTGGCTCCAGCCACCCACAAGAGGATGGTGTGAATTGTCACAATGACGCACGACAAACACTGGACATTTTGAAAAAGATCGGTTGAGTTGAATATGCGCAACTAATCCGCGATCAAATCGAGACGTTAGTCGCAATAGCATTTTTTGGACACATGACCCAATTGTGGGTACAAGACTTGTCCAGTGGCTGTAATTAGTTTTATGTCATGTCGCTCAATGATGTTTGGATGAAGTCCTCCCAAAAGGCTTCAAATATGTTCATAGTTTCCGAACCTGTAAAGTGAATAAACCCACTAACGTTTTTGTATAAAGAGTTAGTCCCTGGATAATTGCGTTCGTTTACACGTTCAAGATCATGATCTCGTAGGTGATATGAGTCATCCTCCTCCAGATCCGTTTGAAGGTTTGGGTTGATAGAACATACTAGATCGTCTATAATGAATGTGTTGTGTGCTAATGATATCTTCACCCCACTTGGATCCGGTGGTGGAAGATGAGCTTCTTTGGTTGCCTCGTCAACTCGCGTACATTTCCCAAGATTTATCAACTGATCTTTTAAAGGGTCTGTAGATGCATGGTCTTTGAGTTCCTCAATTATTTTTTTGGTGATGCGGAAACGAAGCTCGTATTGCTTCACGGTCTGTGATAGCAGAATGTCATAATCAATGTCGGTGTCACACTGTATATGTATTGAAGAGTACGGGTTAGTACGCTGTCCCGTGACTCGGGTTGCCTCATGCTCACACCATTTCTTCATCTTAAAATTGTATTCATGCAAGGCATTGATTACGCCCACGTCATCAAATGCATTTGAGTCGAGCAGCGTGTCAGCCAATTCAGGGTCGGGTTTCAGTATTGTGGTAATAAATTCTTCTCCATATTCCTTATAGAGAGATCCCAAGTCCTTTAACCGCGCAACCATACGATCCAATATACGATAGTTTATTGTATTTCCGCTTTCATCCACTGGACGGAATCTGTTTAAAGCATCTAGAAAATATTGATTCGTTGGCACACCATATATATAAGCGTATACAGCGACGAACGCCGGAATCAATAAAAACCAATAATTAACAATGGTGCGACCAATCGCTAGGATTGTATTAAATGCGAACCCACATTTACTGGATTTTTTCGACTGAGGTTGTGCCTGGTTCAGTACCTGCGCCGGCTTTGGCACAGTCGACTGTCGAGGTTGTGCCTGGTTTGAAACAGGCTGAGTCGGAGCGGGGACCGGAGCGGGGACCGGAGCGGGTGTTTGGAGTTTGCGCTGAACCGGAGCAGGTGTTTGAGCGCGCTTTGGAGTGGGTGTTTGGAGTTTGCGCGGAGCCGGAGCGGGCTTTGGAGTGGGGGCCTTCGTAGCCGGAGCGGGGGTCCGAGACAACCCAAACCGCTCATCCACATCCATGGAGGTTCTTCTTGGTGGTTGTAATAAATAGTTTAAATGCGCAAGCCACATATACACTGTATTCATGAATTGCTCGAATACGTTTTGCCGGGGCGCTTCAACAAGTCCCCCAACCCCACCGGACAGTTCGGTAATCTCCACTGGATTCGCTTGATCAAATTCCGCCATCTTCATTTTCTGTACAGCCTGCGTGAACGTGGTTGTCGTCTTTTGCACTAACTGGGTTGCACCATGACCAAACAATTGATACAATGGTGGATCCCCTGCAACAGGGATGGCACGAAGGTGGGACCACCAAAACCGCATCACAGTTTGTGTGCGTGCATTGACAGATGGCTCAATGACATCCAACTGTGTTACCAAACTATCAAACCCACACCACTTCAACCGTTGAATCAAATAAACCGCCGTTTCCACATGAACCGGGGTAGTTTGGAGTCGCGTCCATGCATCCTCTAGGTCCACTGTTTCCCAGTCCTCTATGTCAAGCGCACTCTGTATAGATTGCAAGACACTGATCCAAAAAAGTCCACAAAAGAATTGCCGATACTCCCATTCCAGTGCTGAAAGGACAATCGCCACCATGATATACATCGTTTCCAACAATAAATATTGTGCGGAAAACGGGCCGTAATCACCCCAGACGACGTGGAGCATATTCGCAGGCGTCAAGGGGAATTCAGTGTCGGGAAAGGATGTGGGTACATGCTTAAAGGTTTTAAACATATGAGCGATTAGTATTTGTATCCGTGTGGCCAACCCAAATAATTTAGTACTCTTTAATGGGTCGAGTGGAGGGGGAGGTGGGCTCACTGGGGAGGATGGGGACTCCACATCCAGTGCCTCGTCGTTCAAATCCCCCCCACCATCAAAGTCCAAAAGCCCTAATTTCCATGCATTCACAAATCGCCGCGCTTCCACGTGGCGACCACCCATCAACGTCTCATACTCTTTCAAAAGTGTCTCTATTTGTTCCATCGAATCCATATGAATTCAAACGATGTTCCGTTTTCTACTAGAAAGGGATTTCTACAGACTCGGGTTGAAGTTGGTTGGGCACTTAAAATATCCCAATACCAAAAACGACGAAACCAAAAAAATAACAAAGCGGATTTCAAAGTATGGGAAACATGCCAAGTTGGGGAACGGATTTGGACACCAATACATTAGGACTTATGCTACCACCTCAGGAACCAGAACCGTGCCCCTCAGATCAAAATGACACCCTGCATGAAGTCCCTCCCACGCAATACCGATGTGCCGCACCACTTGTACAAAAACGATACATGTGCAAACACATGAAACGCAAAGGTCAATGTCGCTTGGGGTCACAGTGTAAATTTGCACACAGCCGTTACGAATTATGGATCCCAGCCACACAGTTTTTTCAGCGCCGTCGTGTCCGGCTGACACCCCTTCCAGTCGACCACTAGACAAAACCTTACCGGCGGGCGATCTGTTGGAAGTGGATATCTTCGGGCAAATACCGACTCGGTTCCCGAAAGCCAGACAAGTGGGTCGATTTAGGTGCATATCCAATTTGTGGTTGTTGGGACATTCCATACGGTCCTTGCACCATGGTTGCGGGAATGTGTGCATACATTCGCGCCGCGGTATCCAGTGGCCGCTCCTCCTTTCCCGGAATTGATTGCGTTTCCCTTGTTTGAGTGTGGTGCGGCTGTGCGGAGGGGGCGCGGGACAAGGACGTTGGGGTGGATCCAGTTTGTGTTTGAAGCCACTCAATGTCCGCATTGCTCAGATTGACAGGGACGAGTCCCGCATCATCCCCTGCACGACGTGTTCCCTGTAATTTCATAACAAACGTATAGTCCACTGGTTGCCCCCGCAATTGAGTTCCCGGGGCCGCAGTCTCAGTCAATCCACGATACAAGACAAAGTGGTCCGTGGACCCCCGACTCCACATGTCCGACACCAGTGAAACACCCCGAGTACTCGCCTCTGTCATCAATTGAAAGGGGGTTGTCAGGATTTGCCGCCCTTCTCGAACCATAAAGGTTGATGTCAGCAAAATTGGCCGTGGGGTTTCGAGGCGTCGAAGACGTTCAACAAATTGAGCTCCATATACTTGAAATTTCGGCAACGTTTGTGTGTCTTTTGTTTTTTGCGCATCCACTGTGGCTTGGAGGGATGCAATTGTTTGGTGGGCCTGAGCGAGTCGAATGGCAGAGTTCGTTGCGGTGGACGCAGTGTTTCCCATAAGTGTGTGTGTGTGTTTCATCCAAGTATAGACAATTACGCAACAAGTTTACTTCAACGCAGCCAACCAGGGCCCAATACTGGAATCAGTCGCGGCATTCCAAATGTGTGGATGGCGAATACTTGGAGTACACGCCGCAGTGCCTTTGGTTTGCTGCATCATCACAGGACAGACTCCATGGGTCGGCTCGTCGTGACTCCACAAATGAAACAACGCATGACCCAATTCGTGTTGTACAACATACCGTCGATACTGCGACAGGGTGCCTGTGAATCCGGGAGGCACTTGAGTCCAATTGCGACGGTTGAAATAAATACGGGGATTATGACCCTGGCGAAGAATGGACACACTCAATTGTTCAAAGGAGGGTCCTAAATTAATCCGTAAAAACGCAGGGCTCTTGAAGGCTAGGGTGACATCGGACTGTACACGCGAGGGTGCAAGTTGGATGGAACACTTGAACCGTCCACACCATCCTTTGGGATCGTTGGCATGGTGGACAATAATTGCCTGGTCCACAGGTGCAATCGTGGAATTACAAAACAATCGATACACGACATTCCGACGACGTGCCAATCGGATGTGGAGTTGTGGGACATCAATTCCAATTGTACCAATGTAAAAATGCCCTCCATACCGTCGTTGGAGCGCGTCGCGAACACGGTACACCGCAGCCCACAGAGCCTTCCACTCACTCAAAGGAGCGCGAGTGGCAAAGTCCCGGATACTCGCATAGGGTCGAGTGGGGCAGACAAGAATGGTCCGCTTGGACAAACTCTGAAAGACTGCAAATGGGCGTGTTTGTTGCTTGGCCGCGCGAAAAAAGGGGTTCGAGTCAAAGGCGGTATTCGGAACTGGGTCATTTGGCAGTGTTGGTTTGAAGCGCACAACTTGAATCGCAGTTTGGGCGTCGTTCTCCACAAGGCGGACATTCCCACGATTCACGGAAAGCACTTGGTGCTGGGTCAACAAAGAAGGCATTGTTTCTAACAGATCCATCAAAAAAGTACAGTTACTTATGCATCTCCATCTCATTGTCATCATTGATCACAAGCAACTGCGCGCCACCATGTATCCACACCATTTGTTTGACATGGGGCATACACTCAAACGACTTGACGCATTTCCATTGATAGACATCCCAGATAAGGATCACGCATAATTCAGACATCAGTGCCCAGTATCGACCAGTTGGATGAACGGCGACACATGCGAATTTGTATGCACCTCCATACAGTTTCAACGAAGGAATGCAGCGCACTGGTGCAGTTGTGTTTGCTTGGATGACTTGAAGCTCGTTGTATCCAGAGTGGAGAATGGTTGCATATGCTGGCGAACACCGCAGATTGGATACAATGCGGGTGTTGCTCGAGAAATGGCGCTCCCACACCAATTGACCAGATTGAATGTCCCACACACTGACCATCGAATCGCATCCTCCGTTCAATGGGTGACAACTAATGCATTGGGTGCCATTCTGCGTCCACTGGAGATCATTCATGCGCAACACAGTGCGAATTGTTGTAACCAATACACCAAGAATTGTGTTGAATACTTGAATAACACCCGTCAATTTGGCGCCCACAAGTAGTAATGGATGAGTTGATTCCCAATGCATAAAATCATGGTCACCCGACGTGAACGTATGCAGACAGTGCCCTGTCAAATAATTCCAAATTCGAATCGATCCGCCGAATGCGGCGGATGCCAGTTGGGTATTTAACGGGTTCCATGCAATTGCTTCCGGGAAGCGCTTGTGGCCGACTAAAGTGACGCCCGTTGGTTCCATCGTCATCAAATCATCAGACCACATAAAGATCCTGATGTCGTACCTCAGGTCCTTACATTGGGCCCAGTACATACCAGATGGCGAGGGAAACAATTGGAAGTGCTGTACCCAGGGCCCATCAATCTCCTCATAACTGACACCAGTCACGAGGGGCGCCACTCGAATCAATATATCGCTGCCATCCTCCACACTCTCATACAAATTCTGGGTAGGGTGGACCATCACGTATTGCAGGGGCAGGACATCCCCTGGCTGCGTCATACGAGTCACGTAGCAAGAAGGTGTTACAACGGTGCCACTTACAGTTGTCAAAGTGACACATTTTGTACCCACTGGGCGATCTACATACTTTGAACCCCCACAAAAGCCCGCAACGAAGTGCACTGCGCGCACATTATAGGTTTGAAGCCATTGATAGGAAATCGCGACCACCGCAGGCGACATGATTGTGGATGCTTCTCCATGTACAAGGAATCACGTCGCAGTGATACACCGGTCCGCTGCCAAATATAGCATCTGCACATTAGGTGCGTGCAAGTGAGGGCACCGGCCAAAAGTGATTCGAAAGCAATGCCAAGACCAACATAGAAGCGGTGACTACAGTAAGCAACACAAGACCATTCATGCTGAGTACTTTTTAGCAGAGTCTAATAAAAAAGATCCAAACATTTTCTTTGAACCGGGATCACAACCAGCTCCAATGGCGTTTGTTGCACCAACTACCTCCTCCGCTCCTGCCTCGAACAAATTCACTCCACTGTACCAAGCAGGGAAGCAAACCCAAACCCAATTTCAATGTGGATGGAATGCCTCCTATTTACAATCCCGAACGGACCCGACACCCTTGACGTTCACCCGCTTTGGTCAACCCCATGTAACGTTTTCCACACAGGGAACCATTACAGTACCTGCTCCAACCACAATTGGAACACAATTGGCCGCGGAGTCACCCAAGGCACCCACCCCTGTCTTTTTCATGGCGGGTCGGCGAGGATGTGGGTTTGTGACCAAGGCAATGAAGGAACATGCGGCGCAGTCGGTGAAAGTGGCTGCATTAGATTGTATGGATCCCACCATCCAAAAGCACCCAGTGTGTCAAATGAATGCAGCGGCCCGTCGTGGAACACCTTCCTATTACAAACAAACCGGGCCCAACGAGTATGAATTTATCCGAAGTGGTTTCAGTCAGGACCTGTCCTTTCTTCAGTGAATGGACCTCCTGTTTGCCTGCCATCCCGTGACTTTTCGTTTTTTTTGCTGGTATCTAAGAAACATTCCAATGGGTCAAACGACATCCACGGATCCAATAAATCAGCAAATCGTGTATGCTCCCCACAAAGACGTCCTTGTTCCAGACAGCCACACGGATGCGATTCGACGGGTTATTTTCCAATATTTGAAGCGCCAAACCCGCAAACGAGTGGGTGGCACACCGGGTCTGTATCTCACAGAAATGGGGGAACACGTTGACAAGTACAGTCAATACATACGCGCCTTTCGCTATTGGACATTTGCAGCCCGCCCTCCCGTCAGCCCCGTTTTTATACACCAAGCGCTTCAGTGGCTGGACCAGCACAAAGGCAATCGCACCGCGCTGGCACAATTTTCGCAATCCCTTGCCCAATTAAGTCGGCCCGTCTTTCATGGAGGCAAGCCACTCAAAAAGGCCAAACGCACGGCAAAACCACCCGGTCAGTCAACTGGACGCTCCTTTCTGGTACTCTTCACACAAACTCTCTCTCACGTTCTTACGATTCCAAAAGGTTCAAGTACCACGTTTCCAGGGGGGCGTCAAGTCGCTGGTCACAGTCTTCAACGTAGTGCACGGGCCCGGTTGTATACACAGGCGGGTATTCAATTGGCCGCGGACGATGTCTTTCTCGGCGAACGACTGCTCACCCCCACCGGAGACATAGCCTACCTCTATCATCTGGCAAGTGCCACACGGCCGCATCCAATTATCGGCAAGCCGGTGCACTGGGTGCCTGTGCAGCCCACTCCACCCTCCACCTGGGATTCGGCATCACGATGGACCGCCACGATGACCCCCCCTCCCCGCGTGCGCACCTTTGCGATCCCACGATCGACGACCCCCCGCCGCATTCTTCTGGATGGGCTCACGCCCGCGCAAACGACCCAAATTCTGAATTCGATTGGGCGTCGCGACGTGGTGTATATTGTCTCTCCAAATGCAACCTATTCCACAACTGTCGAAACACGGCTTGCGCATCCCGTACTTCACGTACCTGTGACCCACTCGGTGGCATTCTATGTACAGCGGTTCCACATTCACCGGCTCTATACCTCGGCGTGTACAAACGATCGCTGTACACGGTGGGCCACTCTGTTTCCGAAATTGAAAATCTATGTAGGCACAACACGATGGGATCCGAAAACGGGACTCCGTCGCAGCAAACCAGTGCGCGCGACCAACCCTGCACTCATTGCTCGCCGCCCAGGCACGCCTGGATTTAACACATGGTTTCAACAAACTTATCAAACGTCGCTGGCTCGAATCGGCACCTTGCCCTTTGAATGTTCCACAGGGGGGACTCGAAAACTGTATCGGTCGCAGGCACTGGCCATTTTTCTCGCAGGTCCACTTTGCCCCGCCATCTCCAATTTGCTGGTGGCGCATCGCACGGGGTCGGGAAAGACTCAGATTATGCAGACGTTGCTGGGGGATCGTCATGCCGATGACATGCCCAAGCTCATTTTGGTCCCGACGCCCGCCATTCGACGCAACTTTTACAGTGATCTACTTACAAGTAAAACACAATTGAGTCAATTTGCACACAATGTCTTGGGCAATTCGGTGAAAATGGGGGATGTTGCAGACTTGCTGGCGTTCAAACACACTGCGTATCCCCAGTACAAACTCACCAAGTATGGAACCTACCTCAAAGCCAAGGTCCGAGCGGCCGCAGAGGCCGAATCTGAGACAGTGGACGTTCCCTCGCCTTTTGGGGAACAAGTGTGGTCACCGGGTAGTCCCTTGCGATGCGAGACCTTTTCCGATATTAGTAAAATGTTTCAAGTGCGGCATGATTTAGATGTGTTTGAAGCCGAACTCAAGGCACGCAAAGCATGTGTGATCCCCACAGCGAATTGGAAAACGCAATACATGTTCAAGCCAGAATACCGATACCATCAAGACGGTGCCAGTGACTGGAAAACCACCAACCGCATGAAGAACCCCTTTGATGATAAAATTATTGTCATTGACGAGATCCACACCTTGTTCACCACTGATCGTGACAAAGTGGCGAGTCGGCGCATGTTGCAGCTGATGCTTCAGTACGCGCAGGGAGGACGTGTGATTGGCTTGACCGCGACACCTGTACTCTCGGATCCAGGCGTCGATCAAAAACCAGACGCGATTCTGACTTTGATTAAAGGGCCCGGCGCCGCGACCAAGAACAGTGAAGGGTTTATCAGTTATTTCAATGAACTTGTCCATCCCCTCTTCCCCAAGACAATCCCCCAACTCTTTCAGCGACTCAATCCCACAGTGCCCGTTCTTGGGCGGATCATCTTCAGTCCACTCTATGGACCCAATGCCCAGAAATACATCGAACGGGTGAAAACACACAACACAGATACCACCCTCCGCACCGCGGATCTACGCACCCTTCAGACGTTTTTAAATAGTATATATCAAAACACCTCAGCCAGGCGATACAAACAAAACCTTCTAGGGCAGGCGGTGCGCGCCAAGGATTTCCCAGCCTTTGCCGCCAACGCCAACAAGTTGCATTGTTTGTACAAACTCCTGCGTCAAAATCCCACACAGAAGACATTGATTTTGTTTGGCGGCGCGACACGTAGTTTTGAAGAGTATGTGCGTGCCATGGCAGAGTATACAGTCGTGGAAGGATCCCCCTCCAATGCACCCACCACCGATGCCCCGCGCATGGGATTCATGTACCGGCTGTCGGACCCCGCCAAGGTGAAGAAGCAAGAATATTTAAGGCAATGGTACAATGCACCAAACAATCTGCGTGGGGAGAAGATGAGTGTCCTGTGTGTGAATGCCGAACGGTACGGTACTGGCGTGGACTACAATGCTGTGCGCAATCTCATTCTCGTGAATATCCCGCCGAATGTGGCCCAGTATCTTCAACAAGTGGGCCGCACGATGCGATCGTGTGTTTACTCGGGTTTGCCTGCGGAGGAACAGACAGTTCAAATCAATCTCATGGTCGCCACCTTAAATCCCCACCGGACAATTGATGGGTTGACGGACCCCAAAAAATATGCGGCATTGTGGAGCAAGCACCGTCCCGAGAAACCTGTCCTGACACACGACGAGATTCATCTTCATCAATTATACACCACGTATGATGCCCAAATGAAGCAATTGAAGGATATGGTGGCCGATCCGGCGATTGACAAACCATGGTTGCAAAATCTGGTTCCACCATCTGCCCGCACGCACTCGGACGAATCCGAGTATGTGGGGTGGTGTGTCGCGGGTCCATCCACAGACAATGTCAAGGCAGATGAGGAAACGGGCCCCTCATCCAATTCGATTGCGATTCCGACTCCATTGTCACATGGAGAAACGGCAACACTGGAAGCGTTGGTCCAAAATTTGGCATTGCCTTCCAAGGAGGCGCTTGTCGAGGCATCCTCCACTGGATCCATGATGGACCCAAGTATTCGTATCACAACGCATGCCAATTACACCAAGGAACTTGCGCTCGAGTTTCTGATGAATGCCCACATCGAGTTTCACTTCAATCCTGGACTCGCAATGTATCTTCCGTACACTGTCGACGACGACCGCCAAGCCTATCAAATCACGGACCAGGCAACCAGCCGATGGAGCGCCCTCCACAAAGTTGTACCACAATTTACACAAGTCCAAGCAATTGCGTTTGTCAATCTACCAGTCGAAAAGGGGGCCCTGTTCATTTACTACCCCAACTATGCATTTGAGACCCGAGTATTGAATTTGAACTTACGTGCAGTGGCACGCGCATTTGGATTGGACGACACCATTCAACACATCTCGGCGGACGCCTACCGACAACCCGGTACCCCTGATCCATCGACTACGACACCCGCCACCGCCCCCGCCCCCGCCACTGCACTCCCAAACGTCCACCACATTCAACAAACACCCCATGATTTAACCGAGTACATCGACGACTCCATCATCCCCGAGGCGGCGGCGGCGACGGCGACGGCGTCTACTACTCACACAAAGGCCAAGCCAACACTCGTCACCCTGTATATCCAACTGTATTTCCCAAGCATTCGGACGCTTGCCGACAATGCCGTCTTGGATTATGCACAGTATAAATCCACCACAACCTATGTCCAGGGTGTCTTGAGCCGCGTGCGGCACATCCTCACCGCCTTCTTTCAACCACATGTGAAACATCTTCGCGTGTCGCAGCGTGCGACTGAAATTGTCGCCAAAATCGACAAACTACCCTCGCAGTGGCTCGAACTACAGCAATTGCAATACGATACGTTAGTCGGTCACCTGCGCAACATGGGCCCCATGCCAGACCAATGGGAAATTCTTCCATACAATGGAAAGTTGACGATCCAACGCGATCGTCTAGCCTCACTTGCCACAACCGGAGATTTGGAACCGCGTGACATTTTGGCGGTCCACGCAGGTCAAGTGTATTTGGAGGAACAGGACGCATCGGGTACCCGCATGCGTGTGCAGAAAGCGCCGTACAAATTACCCGCAACAGTGGATGCTCGGGCGTTTCAACACAATGCCGAATTTCGTGCCGCCCAAGGTCGAGGGGAGTTGTTTGTGTATCTGGCTGACGAAACACCACCCCAAATTGTACCCACAACGGCGTACGCGTCGATTCGTGAATATGCTGCCCGGGCGTCTACTTATATGTGGAATGAATTATGGGACTTTGTGAATCGTGTGCGGGAGCAACTGCCCAGTCGCGTCTTTGTGTCGACGGACCCTATACCAGGCCGCGCGTATTTCAGTTTAAATGTCACAGACGCGCCCGGATATCCTGCCTGGCAACAAAAACAATGGCACGTGGACCAAGAACAACAGATGGCGCGTCAGCGAATCGCGGAAAGTGAAGATCCCTTGATTCCGGCGCATACGCCCGAAACGCCACTGTACCTGCCAGCAATACAGTTACCCCATGAAATCGCCGAAGCGCCACTGCTTGGTCCCCCAATGACGGTGGCCCCGCCAAAATCGCTTGCGCTTCTGTATGTGATTGTCCTCTATGACATCTTAGGCGTTCCCCAAATTTTGCTTAATGAACGACACACACTACACGAACAATTCTTCTCGCTTCCGGCCGCGGAAGTCGATGCAACCCAGATCGGAACGGAGAGTGCAATTCAGCAAGTTCTAAAACGGGCGGTCCAATCCAATGCGCTTTATATGGCGACAAAGCCTCAGTGGTTGCGGCTGCGCGATGGGCCAGTGGCCTTGATCAAATTGAGTCCAGGGTCCACGATAACCTTGCTTGGATACAGTCCAAATGGGCATTTTAATGGCCGCCGCGCATGGCCGTTGACCAAGTTGGATTTGAAAGACTTGCCGGACCGTTTAGAAGGACGTTCGAAGGAGTTGCTGACGGTGTATCGGAATGACATTGTGCGGATGGCATCTGTGCAATAACTATTTGCTGTACCGTCAAAAACGGGTATCACAATTTAGTGGGTTGAAAAATCTAACACCACTAAAATATATGGCCAATTAAAACTTCACTTTCTTTCAAGTTTCAAACACAACCATGTCACTTTGTAATGTTTCATCCACGGCCATCGAATTTAGTGATGGCACCAATTCTGTGGTGACTATCACTGCGTCCGCCTCGGCGAACGAGGGAGTACTTACATTCACCACTGCGGAATCGGGGGCGGTTGTAAATCTTGCGGCGGTCAATGATATTACCTCGACTGGTACAATTAATACGACAGGCGCGTTACAAGTGGGTGGTGTTGCGGTTGCGACCCAGGCTTATGTGAACAGTAAAGTGAATGGTGTCATGTGGTTGGAGCCTGTGGTGGCGGCAACCACAGGTGCATCGACATTGGCATCCGATTTTGAGAATGCTGACGTGGTTGACGGTGTCACTCTTGCGACGGGGGACCGCATTCTAATTAAAGACCAGGCGACTGCATCTGAAAATGGTGTCTACACGGTGAATGCAAGCGGCCCGCCAAGTCGTGTATCGGAACTTGATGATGCGGTAACTGCGGCCAATGCATCTGTAATGGTTAGCGAAGGTACAGTGAATGCAGACAAAGGGTTCACATGCACCAATGATGATGGGTCTGATGTGGTGGGCACAGATAATCTAACGTTCATTCAATTTACCAGTTCTGGGGGTGGATTTGACACGGCTGGTACAGGATGCACTTCGTCAGGAAGCACTCTGAATGTGATCGCTGGCGTAGGACTGACCGCCAATGCAAATGATATTGAAATTTCCGCAGGGGGTGTGGGTACAGCCCAACTTGCTACAGGTGCAGTCACAGCGCCCAAAATTGCGAATGCAGTTGTGGATAGTCAGCACATTGCAACTGGTGCCATTGACCCTGCACATTTAGCAAATGACGCAGTGACCGCAGATAAATTGGCCGCGGACGCAGTGGTGAATGCCAGTGTGGCCGCTGCGGCAGGCATTGTGGCAAGTAAGATTGCAGGGGGTACATTTGCAGCGGGTACATATTCGTTCACCGGTAGTACCGTTTCCGATTTGGGATCCGTGACAACTGCGGATATTAACGGAGGCACTATTGATGGTGTTAATGTCACTGTTGGTGCAGGGGTAACTTTGGATACCACCGCAGGCACATTAACAACTTCCACGGCTCAAAAGCTTGCCATTGTGCAAGGAGTGGGAGCCGACACGGACATTGGCCCGTTTAACTTGCGGGCAGCAACACTCACGGCGGATTCAATGACCTCCACATTGGTTCCGTTTTTCGGAACGAATGGCCTTTTATCTGAAAATGCCGCTTTTAAATTCACGACAGAAACCGGAAAACTGGAATCGACAATTGTTACGTCGACTTCCGATGCCCGCATGAAGGACGACATTACCACGATTACGCCCGAAGAAGGGTTGGCGGTGATGTGCAAATCCCGGGGAGTGCACTTTGTATGGAAAAAGAACGGACAGCCAAGTGCAGGTGTCATTGCCCAAGAAGCCCAGGAAATTGTTCCTGAACTTGTTCACACAGATGCAGATGGGGATATTGAAAACAAGTTAAGTATGAATTGGTCGGGGTATCATGGGTACACAATTGCGGCATTCCAGGCCCTTGTCGCACGAATTGAAACGCTCGAGGCGAAACTTGCCAATGCTGAATAAAGGCCATTCACTCACTCACTCACATGATTTTTTTGGCAAACCCCCATCCAATCGCATTCAGGTTGAATCCGTCGAACACACCTTATTTTGAACCTGCGTGTCGACTTGAAAGGTACGTTCCGGTGAATATACATAAGTCAAAGTGATTGGAAAGGCCACAATCCACACAAACAACCCTATAATCAGTAATCCATGAATCCATACGGACGGAATCCACGTCGACACAAACGTAGCAGATGTGCTGTAATGGGCAGTCAGTGCCGGTTGAATGCCCAACGTCAATGCTGGCGCGACAAGGACAAAGACGGAAATACAAAGGAGGCAAATTTGATAATTGAACACGTTGGCCAAAGTAGGCTCTGAGGCAATCACGTCAGTTCCCCCACTCGTGGGGGTGCACAATCCATTGCTTTGACATTTACAAAATGTGGTCACCACTGCACTCCGACACACCTGTTGACTCCAGGAATTTGGGTTGCATTGACAAAACACCGGATTCGCCATATCACAACATTCGCGACTCAATGGAATGATCCCCATCAATCGATCCACGCAATGTGCTTGTGTATCCAGTTCCGACGAACCACCTGTGCAGGTATACTGGCCACTCAATGCATACACACCAGTTGCGCCGATCCCCCACGACACAAGACCAAAGACAACATGCCAGATCGAAAACCGATACGCGCGTTGAAGCCATGCCTGAATTCCAATATAGAGTGGCACCGCAAGGAACAAGCACACTGCACTGGCGAGTAACAGCGGGACTGGCCGCCAGCGATCATTCGAGGAGGAAATGGCACTGACTGGGACATTACATGTTTGTTCAACCAGATCGCCATTTACAGCGCCTGGGTTGACAAAATTATTTTGCCAATTGACGCCCGATAGAGTGTCGGCTGCTTCCTCGCATTGGTCGGTACAATTGATACCAAGGTCCCCAACTGTGTTTTCGCTGCTCAAACAATTTTGGTCAAAGCACAGTCCAAAGGGATTGAGGACGGGATCTGCATCCAGTGTGACGGCTCGACTCACAAAGCACAAACAAAAAGGTTCTAAAAATCGGTTGATATACAAGTCGTGTGCAGGTGTGGTGAGCGGCATTTCGCTCGAGGTGCGCAGACTGCGAAAGACGACGAAATAGGTGCACGCGCAATCCTCTGCACTGGCACAAAAGTCGTTTTTGGATGTGCGTCCTTGAGCTGGGAAGGGAACCGACTCGTCCACTCGTATTTGCGTAAATTCGTCCGGAGTGAGTGTGGCGAGCAGCGAGGTTGTCAGAAAGTCGCCCTGTTTGGTGGATTCCACAATCAGTTGGTACAAGGACATGAGAAAACTGAGTTTCACCTCGATTGTGAAGCCCGTAAAGAGTGGCACACTCTCTCCGGGCCACACAATATCCCATTGATGGTTCTGTGTGAGTGTATTTTCAATGTACAGTGGATTGGTAAGTTGAATAACCTCTCCGTCTAAACTTTGCGAATATGCACCCCACTGTTTGTCTCCATAAAAGTTGTCCAACCAATTTTGGACTTGATCTTCCATGGTTGTGTCCCACGCAGGTGTCTGAAGTCGTAGTGCAAGGGTTGCGGTACCGCTGTCTATATCCACCGCCGTGAGTAATGGGAATTGAAAATAGGGTGCGTATGTTTGAAAATTGGAGAGTATCTCTTGGACATTGTCATTGGTGGAGTCCAAATCAAGTAAGAACGCCTGCACAAAGTCGGACGCAGTCAAGTTGTGGGCGGGATTATTGTAACTTGTGACATCGACGAAATCCGTCGCGGTATTGAAAAGGCGCTCTGGACAATCTAAATAGAATTCTTGCGTGACCCATTGGGCGAGCAGTTGAAGTACCTCGTGTATTGAAGTATTCTCTTTGAGTGTGTCCATAATGGACTCACGATCCAGTACCGACGACAACCCCACACCACTGAGGTGAACCGAATCGCACATGCCTTATATTTCACACAGTTTGTGATAGTTCCAGATTTTTGTATCGTTTGTTTGGAAAATTGTTATAAAAATGCGATGAGTACACACATGGCTGAAACCCGCCGCGATCCACAAAAGCCAGCAAAAAAGGCCCCCTCAAGGTCCAAAGTCCCACCTTTGACCCACGAGGCGTCTATCCGTAAATTTGTGCAGACGTACTTTCGAGTGGCACAAGTCGGGTTACCAGGGCCTTTTTTGTCTGTTCTCGCGCACAATGAGTGGTTCAAATTCCCACACAATCCGGTGTTTATGGGATGGATCGCGTTTGGGCATTTGAAAGGTTTGTGGAACACTGGCCATTTGCACCCGCTCCCCCCCTACATCGCCCACCTGGCCCCGTATTTAGCCGCAGCCAAATTTTATATTACAGAATATGTAAAGACTCGGGCAGCCCTTCATCGCGAACGGTATATGATTTTGCTGCGAGAAGTCAATCGCGTGATGCGAGACAATACGCTGTTTCCAGAGACGATTCGGTTTGGGGTCGATTCCAGTGAAGTCTCTGACACAATCAAGAGAGCACACCAAGCCCAACTTGTCCACATGCAGCAAGCGTGTGTGGAGAAAGTGGCCGGACTTTGTGTACAAGACAAGGCGCATGGCCCGTTTGTGGAATCCTCCCAAGGGACAGTGTGCACAACATGCGGACAAGTGGGGCAGCGTGCGTATTTCTCGCATTATTCGGATATGGCGGAGGCGCGCATCAAATTAAAAGCCCAGTCAACCGCGTCCCGCGCAGAACTTCCAGACGGCGCCATGGAGTGGATGGTTCGCATGAAGGATCCAACTCGGTCCATGACGCGCGGTCAATTTATATTGTGGACGGAACGGGCCATTTCCATCCCCGTGGTTGCACGAGGAACAAATGTCGCATCCAGTACAAAGTGGGCCGAGTATACAGTTCCACCGGAATTCCGGGAATGGCTTTTATTTTTGTACGACTTTATTAAGGATTGCCGCGTGGACCATACGGGGCGAACGGAGCGCCTTGCAACAACCTGGGCCCATGCCATTTGGATTTATGGATACCTTGTGTGGATCACAGTGCACCGCGCGACTCACACGGTTCTGCGAGCACAAACCTTATTGGATCAATTGCATGTGGCGGAGGCCACCCAGTCGGAACCGCTTCAACCCACTCTTCAAAAATTGTATCGATGTCTCGAAACGCGTGTGGAATATTGCCAAGTTGTCTATGTGCGCGTGGAAGGCACTGCCTACCGGTTTTACCCACCAGTGATCCGGGCGTGCCAATTTATGCAAGACATCCGCACACAGACAGTCTATGCAGACAATTGCGTGCGATCCTTAGTGCAACTCATCCAGTCACCGCTGCTCCACACGCATCCAGTTCGGGCCAAATTTTGGGACAGCCGCTATCATATTCTCCTGCGTGCGCAGCCCGAGGGACCCTGTACGAATCCCCGGCGGATGCGTGCACGGGCCACTGCGTGCGCGGATGAATGTTATTTCCACCTGGCGGTACCCCGGGCAGCGTCGATTCGGTTTGTTCATCTCCGGCATACCAATCATGTGTATGATGTCATTCCATGGACGGATCCCTACATTACCGACAAATGCCCCAATGCACAGCACTTTATTGTGCATATTGCCTTTTTACGCGGGCCGGGTGTTGTCTCCCAACTTGTGTATCAATTGGGTACACACCCTGAAGCAACCGTTTTGTTGCAGGAGTTGCATCCAAGTATGAAGCGCTGTGTATTGAAACTGGGCCAGAGTACCCCCTTAATCGTGCGTCCTGCAACCATTGGATTGACTTTGGTGTCCAAAGAGGTGTCGCAAGTGGAATTTCCGCCCAATTAGATAGCGGTCCTTTCATACAATCAAGAAGGACGCCGACTTTGTTCATTGTAGTACTGGCGCGCATTTGGTACTCGTTTACCGACTCGCACTTCATACTTCTGAATCAAGTCGACCGCTGCTTGATAGTGGTGGGACTGAAGCAAGTGTTTGATTCGCATGTAAGTGGGTGCAAAGGAGTGTCGTTTACAATAAATAAAATCGTCCACACAATATTGCCGGTGATGAAACGTATCGTCAATGTTCAGCGCGACATTATATAACTCGCACACAATGCGGTCGGTGCGAATATTGGTCGAGATCGAGACTGCGGGAAGTGCCTCGAGCTGAATCTGACCGTGCACCCGGGCTTGTGTATAACAGTACAAAAACCACGCGCGCAGTGTGCGAAACGGATTCAATGTGGGGTGTTGTGTGAGTACGCGCCACAAGGCATGTAAGGAAGGGTCTAGATCTTTTTCAGAGTGTACGCGCACAGTGGCAGTATACGCATCCAGTGAATACGGTGTCGTCGCGCAATTGCGACATTGCGTATCGCGCGTGGTGTTCGTGGAGGCCCGAATTCGAGTGGCAAGGCATGGTCCACTGGTTGCACACTGGGGGCGTTGGCCAGTTTTGGGTCTTCCAGACATTTTTTATAACGGTGAAGGAAAAACAAAGCCCGATGGACTACTCTCACCCTTTAACGCAGGTTCGCCAATCAATGGCTTCCCATTTACCAGAATACCGACCCTATGCACTTCAACCACTCCTTCGGGCAGCCACGTTTCAGGGGGGTGCAGCACGCGGTCGTAGTGGTACGAGCGGAGGAGGAGGAGGAGGAGGAGGAGGAGGCGCAACACCCACCACGTCCGAGTTGAATGTGCCTATTTGGTTGGATTTATCGCTGTACTTCTCAGTGATTCTTCTGGTCGGGGTCGCCTTCTTTCTGATCTTATATGACACTCATGTTGCGTCATACCGCAAGAAACAAATCATGGTAATTGGGCAGTCCGCCATGCCTCTGTATTCCAATGCAAGGGAAGCAGTCCATCCGTCGGAAGAAAGCCCCCCCAGTCCTGTCAACATCCGCACACCCCCACATCCACCACCTCCACCACATCTCGCGACATCTTAAAAACACTATACATACGTTAAAAAAGAACAAACTAGGAGTGAGTGTTCTTTTTCTACTGGATAGTTCAAACCTGGTGGACAATGAGTGTGTACCTTGAATGGAAAACAATTCCAGAAGATCCCTCCAACATTTGGATTGTGATGACGGCGATTGGAATAGTCGATTTACCCGAGACACGATTGAAATTGCAAAAACTTCAAGAAACGTTGGACTATTTTGTAAAACACTACCATTCCACTCACACGTTCACATGGCTGTTTGATTTCTCGCAATGTCGTGATTTCGCCAAGACTACCATGTTGGGTGACCTCAAGACCTTTATGGCTCGCAATGATGCACTGATTACAAAACATCTACGCGAATCGTACATTTTGCTGCGGGATCCTGCGTGGAAATTCTTCTTGAATTTGATTTTTGTGTTTCGACGGCCGACTCGGCCCTACCATTTCAAAATGCAGGATCAAAAATTATATAACGCTCTCCGCTATCGCGCACGTACAGTCAAGACGTAAATTAGTTCCAAATACATACAGTCTTGTTTCTTGATGCACTTGCAATGCGATTTCCACTAGGATGCCACTCGATCGCGAAGAGAAGAGAAGTGCTCTCACTTTGGAAAGATGCACGAAGGACCCATTTTGTAGCACACCAAATTCGAATTGTACCATTGGCTGATCCACCCGCGAGATACTTCCCTGACGGGTGCCACCTCACACACTGCACACGTTCAGTCGGGTCATGTTTAACGTGGATGCGCTTGGATGAAGCAGTGTCCCAAATTTCAATTATACCGTTGAATTGTGCACTCGCGATCCATTTTCCGGATGGATGCCAGCGCACCGAACTGATGATATCACCTGATATGATCAACATGGCGAGACAGGTGCCTGTCGTATTCCAAATTCGAATCGTACCGTCATCCGATCCGCTCACGAATCGAGTACCATTTGGGTGCCAATGAACAGACATTATAGAACCTGTGTGACCGGTACCAATATGAATGCATTGAAGCAAATCAATATCCCATATTCGAATTGTTTGGTCATTTGACCCACTGAGAAGCCAATTGCGACTGGGATGCCAACTAATCGAATTCACAGACGTTGAATGACCCGCGAGTACGTGTACGTGTAGTGGATTCGATATGGTCCAAATTCGAATGGCGCCAGTGCCATCACAGCACGCGAGGTACTGCCCGGATGGATTGAAACTCACACAATACGCAACGGTGGTTCCACAGTCGTCTATTACTGCGGGAGCGGTCGGGACTACGTCAAGGTCCCAAAGTTGAACAGTGTCATTGGATGCACTAACCAATTGGTTTTTGGATGGATGCCAACACACGGAATTCACCACATAACCGCAGTGCAACACTTGAGTCGGACTCCATTGGAATAACTGCTTCAAAACTATCAATGAATCGCCGTCTTCCACAAGTGACCACAAAGAACAAGTTGATCCCAGAGAACACTTCAATTGATTCTGGAGGTACACAAGTTCATCTGTGGCCGCAATATCCACAACTCGACTTTGTAGCCAAACTTGGACACACCGAATAAATGCACCCGTTGGAGTGAGCAGCGTAATGGATTTGTATGTCTTGATGCATGACGGCCTATGTCCAAGGAATTCTGCCACGTACTCGGCCGCGTGCGCATTGTAATTGACCAACCAGTGTGCAAGTGTGCACGACAACACAGAATTCATGATGTTTTCATTGGTTGTTTTCAAGAGGGTGTTTCAAATATTATTCCGCACACAATATCGCATCTGTATACACCGATTTACTCAACGACAACCATGGCATCTAATTTACAAATCATCATTTCGTCAATATCATGCTGGTTAATTTCGTCGTAGGACTGGCATTCACTCATAGCCGCGTATACCGATCCATGCTCCAACTCCAAAAAAGGGTGAGATTTATTGTCCCTCCACCCACCCCAAAGATCGGCTCTGCGAAGTCATCAATCTAATTGCACTGTAGGAGCACCATGACATACCACCCCGAAATCTCCGCCACGTTCCCCACACTCACTCACTCCCCACTACGTTGTAATACAATGGAACGCGAGCTCCTCAATGCACCGGTTCCACTCGCGAGTGGAATTCTGACTGACCCTGATTTGGATCTTGTAACACCCATGCCGGTCTGTCAAGGACCTATTGCGGCATTTCCGCCCATCCCGATAGCGGCGCGATCCATTCGTATGGAGGATATTTCACGACACCATCCATTTTATGAGGCGTTTAGGCAATTATTTATACAGGGCATACGTGTGTATGTTCCATTGACCTTTCCATTGGGTACAACGTGGAAGGATGTACTGGATGCAACTTGTTGTGCAGAGGGGTGTTCAATAGACGCATTGCCTGCGCAATGATCGGTACTGTAGCCAGTAATCCAGTTACATGAGCAATGTCAAGAATTTGCTTCGAAAGGTATCGTGATTGGAGGTTGCGTCGAGTTGTTGGAAGTATGTGCGCAATTTGTGTTCCCCATTTGTCGTGGATTGAGCAATGGGTAAAAACGCCAGCCACAGTTCGGGAACGTATTCACGGACAAAGATGTCGCAGATTCGTTGCACTTCATCCAGCACAGAATCGGTGAGTGGCTTAATACACATAAATTCCCGTACCGCGTGGCATGCATGCAAGGTGTACGGCATAACCAAAGTGCGTGTGTGAGGCGACGCGTCGTCCGCCATTGTGCACACAAGTGGCAGATCTGCGGCGACCTCGTTGTCTGATTCCATCATTGGTTCAAGTTGGAGGATGAAATACAGAATCATGTATGTCATAACGGAAGGTGTCCATGTATCTTGCGACTGATCCATTAGATTCAGAGTCCCAAAGTTCAAAATATCCCGCTGGATATATCCAATTGTCTCACGGCGGCTGCGGTCTCCAAAGAACAGGTGTAAACTTGAACAGAGTGCCCGCGCCTGTGTTCTACATGGATCGGGCACATCGGAAGCGCTGTCGAGGCGAAAGAACAGGCGCACTAAATGCTGAATGCCATACGTATACGTAAAGTGGTAGACCGGTGCAATCAATACAGTGCCCAGCGGCACTACATGGTCTCCTCTGTAACTCAAAATTGGCGCATCCGGATCGCACGTGGCAACACACCGAAGAATACTGACTTGATGTTTGTAGTCAATCAAGGGATCTTTTCCAATCGCGCGCGTTGTCGATTTGGAGTGTGCCTGAGTCAATGCCCGCAGCCGTGTGAAACATTTGGAATAATAGGCTTCAATCAATTCAATGTCCACGTGGAGAACGTGCGCGCACCCTTGCGCCAGTCGCGGTTGGCAGAAGACTGTATTGTGCAGCATGGCACACACAATTTGCACATATGTCGGCTGGGAAGTCGACGCATGACGCATGGTGCGATCCGCCAATGTCTCTTTGAGGAATTGAAAAAACATTCGAAACATACCACTTAAAGGTTTCTCTCCAGGAAGATTGGTTTGTTTACTTGTACACAGTGCCTCGCAGCACAACCGATTGTGGATAAACAGTGCGAGGGACGAGGTTTCATCAAACAACCGCTGCCAACACTCTGTAATCACTCGGCTATGCACGCGCGTGACGTAATGCAAGAGTTGGTGTCCGATGAGTAGATGAATTGCATTGATGGGATTTTGAAGGAGTAGTTTCAAACACGACATGTTCATAGTCGGAATGGCGTTGGAATTCGCCAGATTGAGTAGTAGTGTAATGATGCTGTGCGTTTGTGTAGGGCTATACACTGATCCAGGTGCGGTCACAATGTGGTCATGCCATAAGATGTACACAACATTCATCAACCGGCGCATGAATTGAAAGGCACAGAGTGTGCGAATATCGGAGTGGTAGAAGTGAAAGGTGGCCAATGAATGCACCCATCGACCCACGATCGCCAGGGCCGTCGGTGCCGTCGTCGTTGCGTGCAGGCAAAGTGCCCCGGTTAGAATAATCTTTTGACGGTAGGCACTCAGATAGGGTAGTGCAGTACAGATGGCGCGTGCACCCACCCACGCCTGTTTCTCGCGTGCAAGTTGGACTGCGCAGGGCTCGCATGTCTTGGGTGCGGCGGGGTTTAAATGTGTATGGGTCACAAGGGTTGTGGGGAGCCAATTCGACAATTGGGCGCGTGTTTCACTGACACTTGGGTGGTTGAGGACTGCAAAAGGTGATAGTGGGGGCACATAACTGCAAACAGATTGTTTTGGACCAACATAGTAGACCATCGATTGTGTCTTGGAGGTCAAACACTGATTGCACACAAGTCGACCACAGATCCTGCAATGGTGTTTCCAAGTACTTAGGTATCCAAAGTCGGCGCCACACACCAAGCATTTGTCGGATGCATCATCCGGCATCCAACTATTTCGCGCAGGGGGATCCATTCGAGGGAATAGCACGTACAGTAACGATCAAGTGCGGTGAGGAAGGATGCGTTCCGTTCAAAGTTTCCAAAGAGTGTTTATCTATAAATCTGTCAAAAACGGCACCAAACAACCTACTTTTTTCTTTATGGCAACGCAACTGATTATGGTGCAGGACAAAGCACATCTGTCCCAAATTATGACTCAGTTTTCAACCATGTTGGTCTTTTTCGACAACAAGGCAGACCGGGTGTGTCAATTACTGAAAGCACCTTTGTTTGCAAAATGCCGCGCTCAAAACATGCCCATCGCAATCGTTCAAATTGATGTGGATCCACTTCGCCATAAATTTCCATGTTTGAATGTTGTGAAAGATGGAGAGGCGGCAATGTCACTGTATGAATTCGAGATTGATGCATTGTGGGCGCAGATTCAGAAATGTTTAATTAGTTAATTGGCTTCACGCCATTTGTGGTTGCACTTTTTACATTCATACTTGACAGTCATTCCTTCATCCGCGCCACGCGTTTGTGCGGTGTCAATTTTAACATTGCGGTTGGTTCTACATTTGCGACATGGAGGTGTGAAGATGTCGTCGGTTCCATCTCCACATTGGCGATCCATTTCCTGACAGGCAATCTCATAGGACGACTGACTGGGCGCTAACTCTACTGGGACGGGGATTGTGTCCTTCATACGCAAAGCGACTTCCTCTTCCATCCATTGTGTTTCGCCCGTTTGCACTGTCTGGCGGATCTGTGCAAATAATTTGGTTCGTTCCATTTCAGTGGATGTCAGTATAACGGAGAGCAATATTGAGGGGAGTCCAAGGAGTACATACACAAAGAGTTTATAATACCGAAGGCAATACACGCTTTGGTACACCCGATCGATTGGTATTTTATGGGTTGTATAGTGATAAATCGTTTGTTCACACGCGGAAATGGTCAACGCATCTACTCCTTGTAAGTTGTGGTGAGTACAAAGTGTCTGAAGTTGGTTGCACGCATCCCTGCGAATAATTTGAAAAGCAATGACACGCGCATCGTACCCAACTTTTTTGGCTGTAGTTCGACGCCCCATCGAACAAATGGATAAACAGTACATTGCACACAACCTGCGCCCAAAAAAGAAACATTTAATTTGAAACTCAATTCACTGTGTCTCCAAATCTGGTACCTTGTCCATTTCGTGTTGCCATGCATCGGTTAATCCGTCCGTATGGAGCAAGGAGTTCTTGAACAGATTTATAAATGGTTCAATCTCCATGGTTTCATCGAGATCAAATTTTGCAATCAGTTCGCTCAGATTTTTGGTTGGTGTGGTGATGCCATTGTCCGCGCGTTCATTCAGGAACGCAATAATATCCCATAATGTCTGTAAATTGGTCTTGAATTCGTCGGATGCACCCATACCGAGCGTGCGGATTGTTTGAGTGAGTTTAACAAGGTGTTCAGACATTAATTGATGTGACGCCATTTGGGAATGAATTGTTTCTTATATGCTTGTATTTTTTAAGTGTCGGTCTTTCGATTCGTAAAGTAAGTCAATAACGCAATCGCACATGCAGCGACTGCACTCCACAATGCAATTGCACTAAACGACAAGACGTAGACTGGCTCGTTCGGGCTCATGGACATAGCATGCGGGGGGCCCGTCAAATACTCGCTTTCTGTCGACAATTCTGGTTCAATTTTCCGCATAATAAACAATGGTCGAAAGATCACTAGAATCACAAAGGACGCAATAAATCCCAAAATGGAGGACACGATTACATTGTATTTTGACCCGGGTGTCCTCGCAGTGTCTCGGCATAGTTGCCATTGCCGTTGGAAAAAGTTCGAGGAAGTTGAGTGTGGCGCGTGAGTGGATTTGGAACGCGCAGACGGACTGGATTCGTGAGAGGAATTCAAGGAACGTGCCTTTCCGAAACGAGCTTCCATTGGATCTTTTTTATTAGTAGTGACGGACAAAAACTGGATTTATGTTATTGATTCATGGATGTAAAAATGGCGGAAAAGGGTTTGCTTGGTTTGCATATTTTTGCATTCCGCTTGTACAACAGTGCATGGCAGGATACCAGTAAATCGCCATTCATGGCGTGATACAGTCCCGCAGTACCTGTAAGCGATCTGGAGGACGACGCGGAAGCCGATGAAGAGGAGGACGAGGCCGAGGCCAATGAAGAGGAGGACGACGCGGAAGCCGATGAAGAGGACGACGCGGAAGCCGATGAAGAGGACGAGGCGGAAGCCGATGAAGAGGACGAGGCGGAAGCCAATGAAGAGGACGAGGCGGAAGCCGATGAAGAGGACGACGAGGAAGCCGATGAAGAGGCTGATGAAGAGGACGAGACTGCGGGTGTTGTTTCAGGGGATGTGGAAAACAATTGATTGAGACGGGCATTCTCTCCTTGTTTCACAAGTCGTTGTATGTCTCCTGCGCGAGTGACTTGGCTGGCCACTTCTCGGCGGCTGATGGCTGCAAGTGTGGGTGCCAAATTCCCCAGTCGTCCCACTTGCGTCACAAAACTGGTGGGATCCCAAATACGAAGGACTAATTGTTTGGGCAAGTGTCCTTTTTTGCGAAGGTTCATTGCACACGACGCGCCGTCACATCCATTGGACCAGCAAAAGTAGAGGATTTTCCCATGTAAATTCTCCACGTCCTTTTTGGATGTGGGGGGGCGGAGAAGGAAATAAATGGTGCCTTTGCTGTGTTCACCATTCAAATAAGGACAACTCCGAGAGCCCGAGGACCGAGGATCCACATCCACCCAATACTGAGGCAATTGAGTCGGACCCGCCCGAGAATTTTTCCGCTTCTTCAATTTACGGAGCGACAAATGGGCCCATTCCGGTTGGAGTTGACGAATCCATGTTTGTAAGGGGTCTATCACATCGCGGCGTGTGATTTCATCCACCGTACCGGTATACGCTTTCCACCCTCCAGCGACGTCATTCGGATTCGTGTCGGGCACGCCACTGCGAGCTTCATGAAACGACCGAGGAATCCGTTTCATGTGGGCGATCATGTTGCCGACTTCTTTGACCTGAACGCCCGTCAACGCGCTTGCAATCGGTAGTCGAATGGTTGTCAATGCCAATTGACCGGCCAAATTGGTTTGCAGATAGGTGCACAAAGCAGGGCATGGTTCCCCCGAGGAATTGACAATGGATTGCAGTTCATAAGGAGGACGCTCCGTTTCGATATACGATCCTTTCCCATCGCACCGGAGGCAATTGACCTCTTCCAATTCACCTGTGCCTTTCGAGCGATGTCGTACATGCACACACTTGAAAATTTTACGCGCGTATGGCACACGAAGTCCTGATCGGTACACGGACCTGTCAAATGCTTCACTCATGTCAATTGTCTTCCAAAAGTTGGAGGGGTCGAGCGTTTCTTGCCATTGAATGGCTTTGGAGGCCAAAAAGTCGCACAAAGTGATGGCCATGTTTTTGTCAAACAGGAGTGTATCCACCTGGTCCACGATGTAACGATCCAAGTCGAGCAACTCCGTTGGCGCATTCAGGGCCGATTCAGTCAAAAACAGGGTGGGGAGTTTCGACATGGCGCGCAATTGAATGTCCGCAGGTGTCAGGTACAATTTGTTTTTGTCGCTGTTTTGTTTGATTTGTTTCTTGAGAAAGCTAATGTAGCGCAGGGTTGCCTCCCGCACACTAGTCGACTTCCGCACCAACTGGCCAAGATAGGTATCCATCATGCGACGCAATCCAATGTTCAATCGACGGCTTCGCGTCAGCCATTCCACATTCAGTGCCTTGACATGGAATCCATATTTGTACGACGTTTGATCAATATGCCGTTTAATGGGACGCAGGGCAGTCTCTAATTCCATGGCGCCATGATGGAAGGTCAGTACCCGAGTTGTGGTGTTCCAAGTTGTCTCGTTGCAATGCGTCCACGGTTCAGGGTCCATCAAACTTGGTATGTCGGCAAAGGGCACTCGCGCGCGATACGCTTTGATAAAATGGGCTTTGGAAAACATCAAAGGTTCCACTGTGATCGTATCGACACCTCCATCCAAAGAGGAACAGGCGAATCGCACACCACACACTTTGCATTCCGCATACGCTTCCATGTATTCCATCGACCGGTGCAAAGTCCCCTTTTCACACAACCCACAGATCAATTTGGATTTCGTTTGCCGTGCCACCGTGTTGCATCCTTCTTCTTGGGCATAATAAATGGCAAAATGCGTTTTCCGCATGGCGTCGCAATGATACGCATCTCCAAAAAATAACTTCATTGTTGGCAACATAAAATCGCGCAACATCAATTGAAGGTCCGCCGGCCCACAGGCGTCCGTACTGAAGACATCCATGTCAAAAAAAATCGGGTACAAAAATGTGCCACCCGCACGCAAACGAGGGCGCGTGCACATGCCGACCGCTGTATGGTTCTTCAACGAATGCGCCATGGCGACAAAGCAATCCGTGTTGTCTTTGAAGACGTCGTACAGAGTGCCATTCGCCATGCTCACAAAGGCAGGTGGCAATTGTTTCACAGCGTCTTCACAACCATGAATCAACGATTGATAATAGGCGCAAATTCCATCAGTCGCGCCGCGCGGTTTGTAGATTGAGGTCAAAAACTGCATGGGGTCCGCCGCAATACTTGCAGCGGGGTCGGTTCGCGACAGGGGGCGTTTTCGGCGATTACCGCCACCGCCGCCCATCGTCGTCATTGTGGACTAATCACAATGGACGGTATTTGGAGTGGGCGATGTTCCAGTACTTTTCAATCACCCAGGCGAAAGCAAAGAGTAAAGCGCAATTAAACCCAAATATCGCATCTCTGCCACCCTCATTTCCAGATCTGAACTGTACCATTCACCAGACCAACAAATCTGGTTCCATCTGGACTCCAATCAATGGACTGTACACATGTGCGATGTTTGATTATTTGTGGTTCATTGTGTCCAGCCACGTCCCAAATTCGAATTGTTGTCCTCTGATCCACTTGCAAGTCCATTTCCAGACGGGTGCCAACAAATGGATGTAATACCATCAGTATGGCCCTTGAGAATGTGAATGCACTTTAAAGGTTCCACATTCCAAATTTGGATCATATTGCCAATTGCACTTGCAAATTGATTCTTGTAAGGATGCCAACTGAGTGAGTTAACTGTATCATGGTGCGCCATAAAACTGTATATCGGTGTGTTGACATGAATGTCCCCCAATGTGGATGTTCCCGAATACCGTTCCCTTCATCGATCGCACACATAGGAGCACACGATCCGTCGCCATACTGCACACGTGTACAGTACGATTGGGCGTGGTACCAGAATGTCCCGACTCGAGAAGAGAGGCAATTAATTTAAACCCTGTTTCTCGAATTTCTCGAATTTAAGAGGGCAGTGCCTTCTTTACAAACTCCAATTGTTTCATGCATTGAACCACGTTCAGTGGCTCAAGATCCCCATTGTCGGGGTCAATCGGTGTGTCGCACCACATATCCACCCCTTGCGCAATCATCTGAAAGTGTCTGCGTACTTCATCGACATCACCACACTTGTCACATGCGTTTTGTGTACAGTCATGAAAGCGATGAGCGCAGCGTGCGCATATTCTTTGATCATGCGGGTGTCGGTATCCGTATCGGCCATACTGGACAAAACAAGCAACGAAACTGTCTCTTTTCTTGCATCCCAAATGTATGGTAATCCACAAGGCATCGCAACTAATTACAATATATGATCTATACCGAGTGCACCGAATATTAATCCATCACACGTCCAAAAATGGCCGAGTTTGCAGTGCCCACAGGGCCAATGAAGCCCCACATTCCACATAAAGAAACCTGGATGAAACTCTTGGAAACGCAGATCCAGCAAGATCTGGCGTCAATTCCAGGCCACCATTCTCCACCGCCCATGGATGCCATGAAACACTACGTGCAGACTACGCCTAAATACCGGCGCAGTTGTATGTTTGTCTGCATCAAAGCCAATCACTGTACAATTGAATTGCCAACACCCGTGGTCAATGCTCGTGGATTTGTGTCGATTGATTCGCGGGTGCACACCTTCACCCAAATGGTGCGCGATTTGGCACAATGGTGCACACATCATGGACTCACGCTGCCCGAAACGGAGTTTGCGATTTACAGCTGCGACACGTACGCCTGGGAACCGGAAGCTGCCCAATTTCCATGGTTTGTGTTGGCGAAACCCGCCAACCGTCCAGGGATTTTGATTCCGGACGATTCGTTTCTCAGCCATGGAATGACTGGAAACGAGCCAGTGTCAATGCATACCACACAATGGGCGTGGGACACAGCACTCGCGCACTCGGCGAACTTGCGCGCAAGTCAATCGGGGTCCATGCCCACGTTTTTTTTCAAAGGCGCGAATACGGGTGCCACAAAATGGAACACGCGTGATTTGTTACGTAGTCAAACATCGGGTAATGCACGCGTACACATCGATTTGACTCCAACTAAGGAATCCTGGGTGGAATGGGGTCGATATGGCGCGTTGTTGGATTTACCAGGCAACCAGCCATGGTCGTATCGTCGCAAATATCTTCATTTGCTCGGACGGCCAATCATCCAACTTGATGTGGAGCGGTTCACCTCCTCAACGGATTCAAATGGAACTGCTCGATGGATTCAATTTTTTGACAAACTACTAGTGCCGTACAAGGATTATGTACCCCAGAGTGTGACGTACATCGATGTGCCACCGGTACCCGAATGGGCGACGATGGAGGCCACTGGAATCCACGCATCCATGAATCACCAATTCGCATCCAAGTTTTCAGGTCGCCGAAAGATGCGCAAGTTGACGTCGTCTCATGTGCTTCAATATTTGTACATGACATTATGGCACTACAAACTAACTTTCGAGTAACCCTGTCTTACAAATTACGACCATATTTGAATCGTTCTGCGTTTTACTTGTCAGTGGGTTATTCTATTATTGTGTAATAAACTGTATTGACTATGTACTCCATGCAAGATTTACAGACCGCGTTGCGTCAGTATGAATCTGATTTCAAGGCGGGTGCCAAATTGGCGGACACTCGTCGATTTCTCAACCATATGAGGCGCACCTCTCTGAGCGGCGGGGCAGGGAATCAAAAGTTTGACATCTCGGGTCCAACCATTGACCATGCCGTACACGTAAAGATTCACCGAGATAATAATACAGTACCAATTATTGATGGTGTGCACATTCCAACACATGACCGGGACCTTCAACATGCGCTGGCCGACGTTCCCCAATCAGCGCGCCCACGCCCACCTCCGCCGCCGCGCCCACCTCCGCCAACCCGTCCACCCTCACTCCAAAACATGACAGTCGTTGAATTAGAGATGAATGTCGCCCATCATCAAACAGCCCAAGCACGGTTGAAGCAAGAGATGGAACAATATAAAGTACAATGGGCGGCCGCCGAGGCACAATGGGGGGACGCGCAGACGAAATACAGGCAGGCGCAGGAGGCAATAGAGTACCATCAGGCACAAATCACAAAGTATGAATCGCAATTGGAGCATCTTGAAGTTATTCAGAGTGAAACACAGATGCAATTGCACAACTCCTCAGACTAACCACTACGAGGCGGTGTACAATTCCAATCCTTCAGAAGAATGGACCACTAAAGTGGTTCCACTGGCATCAAACTGAATGAAGAAAATATTCCTCGCATACTCCGAACAGTAGGCCACTGTGCATTGCATACCCACCGCCCACACAATCAAATATCCGCCTAGACCGGCCACTACCCGGGCTTCTTTCGGGTGCCATGCAATTTGAGGCCTTTGGTTGCGAAACGGGAAGTGGTCCTTCAAGGCGGGAATCGTCTTGTATGGTGTGCTGAACATCACAACAGACATGTCCGACACAATCGTCAGACTTTCGATGGTTGCACAGGCCAACCACTTCCCAGTTGGATCCCACGCAACCGTGTTGGGTGAACGCCCGCAGTGCAGGCGGGTTTGCGGCCCACCTAAATTCCAGATTCGAATTTCGTTACTACTGCGATCAGCCGCAGCTAATTGAGTATGCGAGGGTCCAATATCATAGGATCCCACAGCACGAAATCCTGTGCGACACTGGTCCTGCCCGTTGACATTGATTCCATACAATCGTCCATACTTTGTGGCGGTTAATTGGCCATAGATCGGGTGCAACTTCCATTCACAAAGGCCGAATGGGATCGCTCGTTTATTGACAAAATGTCCATGGCGGTACCAGACGACTTCGCGATCATAAATAAACGCCGTTGTGCAATCCACTGGATTGTATAGACTGTATCGGAGTCGCTGGATGTCGCGTACTGTAAACTCTTCTGGTACAGGAATGAGTTCACCCTCTAAATTCCATGCACGGAAGGTTGTGGGTTTCGACACACAGCGCGCCACAATACATGGTTTCGTCGGATGAATTTGGACCCGTTAAGCGAGTGTAGTAATCGTTGGAGGATGGCGCATGTTTTAGACAGGGAGACTCCCACCCAGTTCCAGCCAATTGCACAATCATCGCTTTGATTCCCGCGGTCAACTGCGGACACCCACGTCCGAGAATCCCTAAACGATGAAGCACTTTCCCGTTGATTCCCATTGAACTAATTGTCAAACCCGGGCTCCGTCGCGGTGCGCGGAACGGATCCGTGACTGACCTCGAATGGCGCGCATTCTGTACTACTACCAAACCTTGACGAGTGTAGGGTCATTAATTCCCCACTGTGATGCAACGGATGTGCTCCTCAGTGCCTTCCATTTTGGATATACAAGTGAGGGTCGCCCCTACATTCATTTGAACAACACAGACCCGGAAGACCCCTCCTATGATTCACTTTGGTCCCAATTAAGTAAACTGGATGCCCGAATTGGGATAATGATTGGGGGGGCAGGAGGCGCCTTTCAAACCCTTTTTTCAAACTTTGACATTTTTTATCCACTCCTAACCCATTTTTTGAAACAACACGCAGACCTCATCCAAGGGATCAATTTGGATATTGAAGAACCAACCCATTTAATTCACATTCAACATCTTGTGATGCAACTGCGCCATGATTTCTCATCCATGGAACTCAGTCTAGCGCCCGTGCTCAGTGAACTTTTAAATCCAACCGAACCAGGCGCGTTTAGCGGATTCGCCTACCAGGATCTGTTTGATACATTGGGCGATCATTTTGCATACATTGCAGTACAAATGTATGGAGGATCCTTTACAGCGGCCAATTACAAGGACCTAGTGGCAGTCTTTACACTAGACACCTCCATGCTTGTACCTGGAATGGAATCAAGCGATTACCCCACTCCATACGACTTCCAACACGCGTTAACGGAACTGGCCGCCATGAAACAGTGCACGGGTCCTTTATTCGGCGGTGCATTTGTGTGGGAGTTTTGCGACGCACCCCCACAAGCACGCGTGAATCCGAGTCGATGGGCTACACTTGTTGCCCACACACTTGCATCAAATTAATTGTGTCTCAATTTGGAAGGACTATGGTACAGAACCCACCACTTGATGTATGAAACGGGTGCCTGTTGCAAGTGGTCGTCTGTGTGCGTGGTGTGGCGAACTGATCCTTCGCGACTTGTATACCGCGATTCCACGTGTCCATCCGCCGCACGTGTCGTATGTATGTAAGTCATGTATAAACTGTGAGTTCAGTGAGCAGTGGCATATTCAACTCGATCCCCTTTGTGAACCCCGCTGGTTGACGATCTCTGAATGTATGGACCTTGCGCTCATGCATCCAGATGTTGTGGACCCTCAAACTGGAACCACGAGTCGGTTGTACGAGTATGACATTATACAGGCGGTGAAACGGGCCTTTGAGTTTGAATAAGACAGAGATGATATTGAGCTTGACCACCCATTTACAAGGCCTGCCACCAAGTTCACAGTTCTCATCAGACAATTTGCTAAGGGACGATGGATGCAAAAAATGAATGGGGTGGCATGCGCCCACTCACACAGGACCGCATTCGCTTTTTGCACGATGTGGATGTGTCCTTTAATCACCAATTGGATCGCATCCGTGCACAGCGGACACGAGATTTGCGGGCGGGCCGCAATTTGCTGAACGTGTGCACAGAAACGGAAGAGGCCGTCGCACAGTTGCAAAAATGGCGTGTGGCCAAATTGGCCCAAGCGCAGGAGGGAAACGAGGCATAATTGGTTACGACGTGTGAAATGGTGGAAAAAAGCCACTCGTGGCTGCATCCTCCATACTGACGCAATACCCCGCGACGGCGCTGGGATCCGCAGTAAACGCAAGTGGTTTCATAAATGTAGAAGCATGTCCCAGTGTGCAATTGGGTGCAAACGTCGAGTTTTCAAAGCTGTAGGCATTGCATTTATTCTTGCCTTCTTCCATACATTCCAACTGGCACATGGACGCGTCTTGCGTGGCACGATGTTGGACGTTGCTGAGGGTTGTGGGGACACGCGCCTGAATGGGGGCGGTGCAAATAAAAGTGGTTTCATTGACCCGTTGAATGGTGGTGGTGGTAGTGGAATTCATGGCTGGCACGAAGTTTCTTATAGGCAGTGTTTTTCGGAATGTTATAAACGGCAATGGTACATTATGTCCAAATTCGGATTGTCCCATCATCGGCGCCACTCACCAACTGCGTTTTGTATGGATGCCATTGCACCACATTGACCCCTTGTGTATGACCGCTTAATACTCGGAGACACTTCCACGTAACTGTGTCCCAAATGCAAATTGTGGTGTCCTCGGAACCACTTGCAAGCCAATTTCCCGACGAATGCCAACTCAATGTATTGACCTCACAAATATGATTGTGCAGGGCCCTAGAAATAGTGCCAGTTGAAACGTCCCAAATAAAAATCGCGTCACTCGCACCACTTGCAAGCCAATTGTGCGTTGGATGCCAGCAAATCGAATCAATTTCACACTGGTGACTCTTTAGCATTGTAGACTTTGTAAAAACGCCCGCCGCAAAGTGCCAAATTTGAATCGCCACACCGACTGTGGTTGCAAGCTGAGTACCTGACGGATTCCAATACAATTCATCTACTATATGATACTCACACCATACAGATGACGCAACTATAATTCCATCCCGAAATGTAAAAATTCGAGCTGGTTTAGTCGCAACGGAGATGACCAACCAATTGCCGGATGGATGCCATGCCATTGAAACCATAACATCCTCAAAATAGACACAATTCTGATACGTGCTTGTTTGTAAAGAGTAGTCCCAAATCTGAATCCCTTCGCACAGCGATCCACGCGCAAAGTACTTGCCAGACGGATGCCAACTGGTCGGAGAAACTGAATATACGGCACAGTCGATTTTTTGGAAACTCTGTAGACTAGGATCCATCAGTTGAATACATCCTGAATAAGTACCACTTACAAGGCAGTCCCCCAATGGATGCCATTCTAGAATATGCACTCCTTCAGTGCACTTGCACATGTGGGTTTGAGTTCCTTGAAATGGATGGAGCATTACAGTCAATTGACCACCATCCTTGACACAGTCCCACACACACAACGTGCGTGACAAAGGCGTGTCGAGTTGACCCGGTACATACACTAAGTGTGTGTGTGTTGCAAAATCCGCCACGACCGTCTTTGGTGTAATGACAACACTTTCAAGAATGTCGCCGGTGGGAGTGACAAGTGTGATGCATTTACACACGCATTGCGCTGGGTAGAATGACCCAGATACGCTGCGACGTGGCGTGCCGTGCGCAATTGGTAGACTTGGAGCCATCGACTCAAGAGACATGGCAAAATAGCGTCCATTGACTCACAAATTCGTATCTAAATGCTACACTCGTGACCACAATATCGAATCCATGTTGATCGTTTGTGGATTATGGAACAATCTCGACCCACGTGCTTGGAATATTGGGATACACATCCACATCAAACCGCACAATCATGTTTGGCGTATTTAATTTGGTAAAGATACATCCCAGTCGAACATCTGTGCCCCCTTGCAACTTGACCGCTGTGGTACCATTGACTTCACGCAGACTCATGCAGGAGAGGATGGATCCATTCCCTGGACGATCGATGGGCTTGACACGCACATAAATCCGCCCTCCACTGTTCTTTTTGTCTTCGGCATCGAGAAGTTGACAACTCACATTCCGCAGAATCGCAGTGGATCCACGAGGCACAGTAAACACCGTGTCATTCACTTGCCCATGCAACGGTCGCATTGTGCACAATGGACGGGACCCCATTGTGGCACGAATTGAACCTTGATTGGTACCAGACGCGCCAAACGCAGTACCCTGCATTGAATGAATACGATACCATGTGCCAGATGTGTGGACTGGCGTTTTTCCGTTCAGTGTCACAGTTTCGGTTTCAAAGTAAAGGGCGCTACTTGTGGACAACCCCGTAATCGTGACCGACTCCATACCATCCTTTGTGGGGGAATCCAATTGACTTGTTGACACAAGTGTAACTACTTTTGTTTCACTTGGATGATGTCCATCAAACAGAACTCTTTCATCCTCGGCAAACACACTCGACAAGGTGATTTCTTTCTTTTCAACATCAAATTGGTGTATATCCGTCCAACAATGAAAACTGTGTGCTTCCGCATTTAGTAATGGGTGCTCGGAGCGGGATTGGACCAGTAAACAATCCTCCTGCGACAACTGAAGAGGCTGATAGGATCCATCCGGCGTTTGGCTTTTCAACACAACTTGATGGACTGGCGCCCAACTGGCTGGTTCGGGTGACTCGGTGAGTGGAAGTGCGTGCAAAGCACCCTCCAAATGGATTGTGAGACTCGCCAATTGAACCGTCGTGTTCTTCGTGGAGACGTTTTCAACGCGCACAAACGCACGCCATGTGGCAATGGAGACGCAGTTGATTGCTGACATATTGTACAAAGTGCGCGGATTTGCGTGCAAATCAGACACCTGAAACAAAATATTGCCCTGATACCAACTCAATTGAAATCGCTGGAATCCTGTAGTCGCATAGTGTGGAATATTGCCTTTAAATTGCCGGGCTGGCACAATTGTGTCCACACCAGCATGTCGGATGAGGAGTGTCAGTGTTGTGTCAAATTCAAAGAAAAGTCCTTCCTGTCCATCACTTGAATTCACGCCCCAACTGCGTGCCCCGGTTCCAGTGGTTTCGGCATTACAATTGAGTACAAATTGTATTGTAAAGGGATGGCCACTGTCTGGCAAATCTTCATGGCGGATGCGTATCTGAGCCGCACTGGGCCCTTGACTACCCGATTCCAATTCGGCACATCCATCCACGACATGCACTTGCCCCCCATTGAGTGTGGTGATGTCCCAATCAGTTTCATCGAGGGTGGACGTGGGAAAGGTGCGGTGAACAAGCGGGGTTGACACCGCCGTCTGAAAGCTCCCGTTTTGATTGACCCGGCCAATGGCTCCCGTTTCTGCGTCGAGGGGCGTGGACACGTAAATGGCGCCACACGCATTCACGCTGGCATGGGTGAATTCATTGGGCGGTTCTGCGAGTGGTTCCAGTAAATGCGTGTCGACTCGTTTAAACGTGAACCGTCGGTCGGCATAGGCCGAGCTGCCCACACGCAATTGAAATTGAGTCGTTTTCGCGGTGCCTTGATTCCAACAGTGCACACGGGCATATTTGGCCCCGCGTGTCCGAATTTTGTGGATTACATGGTGTTTGAAGTCCTTAATGAGAAACTCGTGTGAATACCATGGGCTGTCAAGCCCGCCATCCCACAATTGCACTGTCAGTTTCAAGGTTTGGTCCGTTGTACAATACACATAAAAATGTTCCACATGTTTAACAAATTGGTTGGCGCTGTGGAATTCACCGCTGACATCGAGCGCGGTTTCAGATGAAAGCGTACTGAAATTTCCATCAATAATGGACATTGTTTTTTGTAAGTGTTTGAAAAAATAGATCGATCGTTCAACGTGGTGGCCCGCACACTAATTAAGGTATGTCGTATGCGCCTTCTCGTAGTCCAATTACAACTGCCTTTCAAACCACCACAAATTTAGGTGGCACCACAATGAATACATCCGGCGGCATCGACGCCGTCGACACATCCGTGACATTGACGGACTCCACGGGCTTTCCCACCTCTGGCACGATTCAAATTGGAAGTGAACAACTTACTTACACAGGGAATGCAGCGCATGTTCTAAGTGGTCTTGTACGTGGCGCGAACAATACGACCGCAGCAAGTCACACCGATGCAACCAGTGTGGGTCAAGTGTACGATTCAGGGTTCCACACCCTTGCACAGTTCACTCAAGTGCAAACTGAAATTGTAAGTAGTACCGATGGTACACTTCAAATCGATTTTACCAGCGACGTCAATGGGACCGACGTTGTACGTGCACTTGCCATTCCTTTTCTGAGTGCCAATGGGTATCAATTGTATGGCGCTCCAGTGTTTGCACCTTATGTGCGGTATCGATTTGTGAATACAGAATCTGTGAATCAGACCGATTTCTTTTACAGTTCACTCAAATTGACAACTCCAATTAATGCACAAGTGCTCACGGTTGCAGCCCCGATTGTATCGTCCATGGTTGTCAATTTAGGACGCAATATCGTTGTGGGCCAGCAACCAGATGGTGATTTTGTGAATCAACCGGCGGATGGCAATGCATTTGAATACACCAATGCGACATTTGCGGCGGATGCCGAATATACAAGTGCATGGTTCGACACGGATGGATATAATATGATTGAGCTGTTTGTTGCATCGGACCAAGTGGGTGCAACCGGTGGATTTATTATCGAATTCACCAACAACACAAATGCAGGCACCCCACTTGTGAATGCAACACGCACATTTACATTCAACCAATATGATGTGGATGAAGCGTTTAAACTCTTGAATCTGATTACACTGTTGGATGGATTTCGGGTGCGGTACATGAACGGCAATACGCAGGCTAATATCACACTCGTGGCGACACTGAAAATCAATGGGAGTACTACGAATTTTGACAAATCGGGGTCCATTCAGGTGACGGACTTTACTACATCCGTTGCACTTGGGTCCATTTCCAATTTTAAAACAGGCTCCATTGATGGACGGAATGGTGACACAACCGCGGGTGGGGAAGATTTAATCGGGGCGGGGGGCATTTACGGCGGATTTCCGACCAGTACAACGCCGGTGACCATTCAAGTGTCCAGTACCAGCGCGAATGATGCCGGTCCGTCAGGGACAGGCGCACGCACGGTTCAAATTCAAGGTCTGGCGACAAGCACGTCGAGTGAATACACTATTGAGACGTTTACAATGAATGGCACTACTGCGGTGACGGGCGGTACTTGGTGGCGTGTTACGCGTGCTCAAGTGATGACGGTTGGGTCCGGCGGGACCAATGCTGGTACGATTACAGTGGAAATTAGTGGTGGTGGAGGTGCAATTTACGGAACAATTTTAAGTGGGGAAGATGCCACTACAGCCGGAATTTATACAGTGCCCGCTGGTCACAAAATGATGATCAAGCATCTGGTTGTCGTGCAAGCCCGTACAAATGGAGCGTCTGGGAGTGCGGAAGTCACTTTGCGCACTCGGTCGTCGACTGGCACGAACGGGAACTTTCATCCACTTAAACGATTTTCGCTGCAAACCGGTATGGCCTTGGATCTTTTGTTTCAAGGGGGTGTTATTGTTGATGAATTGATGGACGTCAAAGTGCGGTGTGATAATGTATCGGGAACCAGTGATGTGTGTTGTGACATTGAATTTCTCTTAATCACTAAATAACTCGTCCAGTACTTGTGTCAAGTGCGGGATATTGAGGGGTTTACACAGTATACGGAAGGCACCCGCCTGTCGAAATTCCTCGAGTTGGTCGGAGGCAGTGTCGCCTGTCAGTCCAACAACACACACATCTGGCCATTGCTGCTTGACTTGGCGTGTCGTTTCAAGCCCATCTAGAAGCGGCATCGTCCGATCCATTAAAATCACCTCACATGTATTCGTACGGAGCCACTCTAGACAGGCGCGTCCATTCGCGACACTGTGGGCAGTATAGTGAAGCCGGCGCAAGGTGTGAATCACTAATTTACGGGTCAACTCACTATCATCCACAACTAATACATTATATGTACCCGCACTCCCGCTTCCATCGTCCGAACTGAATTCACCATCAATGGTGGAAGGGACTTGACATAAATGGAGTTGACTGAAAACCCGCCGCGTATCATCAATCGGGTCGGTTCGTGCCGCCGTGGCTACATTCATACTGATTGTAAATGTAAGCCCAAAGGAATCACTTTCACAGGCCAATGATCCCTTGTGCCCCTGTGCCAGAATCTGTGCAACCGCCGGTAGATGTAGGCAGGTATAGGGGTCTGTTGAATGAGTGGACGGCGCAATCCCATTCAACAATTGCTGGCATTCGACTTCATTCATCGCGTTTATATTACCCCACAGCCGCGTCACAACCGTCATTTGATGTGCATGCGGTGTACAGGTGGTCGTACATTCAACCCGATCGGCGCGGTGTTGAACGAAAAATCGAACCAGTGCATGGAGGGCCGCACCCAATTTAGTGGCATCTGCATGAATGTCATAATAGCGCATTTCTGGTGGGAAGGTTGCGGTGAATTGAATATCTTTCTGTAAATTCAGTGTTAAATAGGCGCCAAGTGTCTCTTCCATCAGTTCAATGTAATTCAATTGATCCACACAGAACTGATATTTTTGTTGATACAGCTCGCTTAATTCAAGTACAGTGGCGAGTGTATGTGTGATGCGTGCGATTTGGCTCGGTATGCGTGCATTGGTAGTGGGTTGCATAAGTAATGGGAGTTGTTGACCAATTATTAAATCGATATTTGTAAGATGAGCACGAACATCGTGGTTGATATATTGTAACAGTTGTCCTAATTGCTCCACACAGCGAGATGCCTGGACCAATTGGGTGTGCTGTGCGTGGATTTTCGGTACATTACGTACATCGATCAACATGGCAAAGAATCCATTTGGGATCCGTGATACCTGTAAGAGAACCGTTTTAAATGTACCGTCTGCTCGTAGTATGTCCACTTCGCGTCCAGCACTCCCAATGAGTCGCGAGTGGTGGGTTTTATGGTATGTGTCCATGTATCGATGGTGGTGGTGCGCAACCGAGGGCGGCATAAGCTGTTCGATGTGCACCCCCGTCAAATTGGTGTATTGAAAAAGTGTCTGGGCAATATGATTCGTTTGAATAATACATCCTCGGTCGTCTGTCAGAATCCACGCATTGGACAAACAATGGAGTGTCGTCACATTGAGGGTATCCGGGGGAGTTGTTTCACGGATCACAAAGTCGTCTGATAAAGAGAGGAGCGACCGCGTGCGGGGGGAGACGGACGAGTCAATCGTTTCTTGACTGTGTTCATCCATGGTGTGTGAACTTGGTGAACCTAAAGATGGAAGACATTGACCCATTTTTGTGGGACTCGAACAAAAAAAGTCCATTTGAAATCCTACGCACAACGACTGAATTACGACTCAGCTGGAATTGTAATTGTACCAATGATTTGACGACCCTGGGATACCTGCGTCCATGTACCTGTAAACCCAACGAGATCGACGGAATCGGATAAGGCATACGATGTAATTGTGTTTGAACTATTGAGCAGTACAAACATGTATGTACCACTCAACGACGAAAGATTCGGTATAATAAAGATTCTATGTGCAGTAGTGTTTTGACCATACGACCAAACAACAATGATATCGGAGGAAGAATATGTAACCGTTGCACCGTTGCTTGGGTCTGTCAACGTGTATTGCACATCATTTTGTGGCTTTGAAATCTGTGTATAGGTTCCAGCTGCGTTCGTGTTTGTCGAAGCATCCTCATCATCATCAACAGTGAATGCAATGGTAAATGTAGTTGGCTGAATAATTTCCACATCATCGGGGGGATCCTCCTCCACAGTCCGCGACTCTGCGATCATCTGAAACCAATTCGTGAAATGACCAACAAGAACGGCCCCAATAGCCAAAACCGCCAATGTCGTGGACACACTGATAACAATCACAATTTCTTTGTGATGGGGAAGCATAATACAAAGAGTTTTTTAGTATTAGGACATTTAAAATCAACGATGGTTGCCATGGATGGGAAACAAACCATGATGAGTGCGAATCGCCTGCCATGCCTTGTATACTTGAGGATACTTCTCGCGAAACATAGTTGTACGGCCCCGCGTGGCCGTCCTTGACTGCCACGAATACACAAGACCCGCAGGCTTTGGATAATAACTCGAACCAAATCCAAACGTGGGACATTGCACCAAATGGGGCAATTCACTCGCAATGAAATCGCACAGCACTTGCTCGGAGGGGGTGTCCTGCGTGCTTTCTAGATTCATTGCAAAGACTCCACCCAATTCCAATCGACTGCTTGCCAATTCAACCGAGTAACACAAAAAGGAACCCAGCCACAGTTGCGGGGTAGGGTGCCGCGCGGTGCTTTGGAATGGATCATCCACATTGTACACTTCTAAATCGAAATAAGGCGGAGACGTGAAGATCACTGTAAATGTGCGATCTTGAAGCTGCTTCTGTGAAGCCCTGCACTCAAAGGGCAGTGGAAATACACACTGCGTCCTGGTTTGATTGGGTGTGCGCATTATGCGCACCATGTCTTGATACCCCTGGTGCAATCGCGGGTTCGGATCAAATCCAACATACTCCCAATCTAGGGCGACGGCGGCAAGAAGACGATCCCCCCATCCTGCACTCATGTCGAGCCATTTGATGGTGGACAGATGGTTGGTTTGTGCCAGATAGTGAATGATATCAGTCGCGCGGGTCGCTCGAAACAGCGTGCATTCGCGTGGCACATTGTCAACATGCCACATGATCTTCAACAATGTGTGCTGGTCGATGGTGGACAGTGAATGGTCGAATGCATGGCGGACTGCACCCTCCAACAGGATGTGCCCGGACACCATGTCGGCGTCCCACCACTCCAAACACGACAGTCGGTTGTACGCTTTGCGCGCGCCAAGTCGGGCACGACCATTAAAACAATCCACAAGTGCATCGACACGATTCCATTCCCCCTTTTTTGTTTCAAGGATCGGCATGGAGCCAATCTTCCCGAGTGTGGGGAGATGTGCGCAAAGTACTTGCCGAGCAAATGCAACTTGAGCGTTGGTGGGTGGGAGATTGCGGTAGGGGAACTGAAAAAGTTGAGGTCGCAATTTGTCCACATTTTGTTGGATCGTCGCAGTGCGATCGACAACGAATTGTGTGGCCATCACTCTCTCGTCGCAACTGGCACCTACAGAGTATTGTTCCATTCAATCCAAATGAACAATTAATTCAGTTCACTTTTTTATCCCAATTAGAAGAAACACTCTTGAAATGGGCGCTCGTGTTGGTAAACCCTTGAACCCGGAGGATCGGTCTGAATATAGAACTCAATTGGAAATACCCGTACAATTGATTACAAGCGCTACAGTTCAGCGCTATGCACAGCAAGTGACTCGCCAACCAGGCAGTAAGCGAGTGCATCTGTACCTGGGTGCCAATGAAGTGTTTTTCGATGGAACGCAGCATGTCAAAGCCGTCCAGTCCACAGAAACGATCAACGGAATTGCCGAACCGGAATGGAACCAAGATAAACATTTTCGACACATTGGCGATTTAGGGCGATCTCTGAAGGATGGACTCTTCTGGTCCATTTATATCCCGCGCCGTACCAATTTGGTCGCGCATTTTCGTATGGATTTTCAGGTTGCGTGTGAACTTCGTATGACGGTGGATGCCGAACTGGGAAAGAATGCGCAAGTGCGGTCTAGACAATTTACAGCAATACCCGATACAGGCAAATACAGTGCACGTGTGCCCCTACGTCAAATGACGCCAGGGTTTCATACAATTCGCGTGCAGGTTGTGAACACGACCAAACCAGGGCATCCGGTCGGGACCTTTCACTACATCAAACTGAGTTGTCGTCGTCCCTTGTCCATTGTCCGGGAACGATGGCGTCCTGTGGCCACGCATATGAAATTTCAGTCCACACATGCCATGAAAGCGAAACTGAAAAACACGACACAGTTTGTAATGGCAATTGACCCACTCCCCTCTCTTCCCTCCTTCTCTCCCATTTCAACCCGTTTTGGTTATTATGGACCGGTTCTCAATGAACACGGACAGGCAATTGGTGTCAACTTTTCACTCTGGAGTTTCGGTGCGGCCGCGAACCCGGTGCCGCCGCAACATCAATGGTCCCGCCTCCTCGCAGTTGGATCGCCGTCCATGACCTTTAGTGAGTTTTCACACGAAGGGACTGGTGTCAAACCTCGGGCGGAAGCCGCTTTATTGCGTGACTTGAAGCCACCCTACGTGATGGCGCTTCAATGCGACTCGAACCCACTCCATCAACCAAATTCAGAGGGTGTGTCTACCCGAGTTGGGTTTCTGACTACTTATATTTCCCATTATTGGAATGGTTCAGATTGGAAACTGTTTGCCGTCGGTCAAAAATTTACCACACGACGCGTCAACGATATTACCCCAAATGCCTTTATCGAGGTGCCTGGCGTGGCGGAGCGTCAGCGGACGAATCATGTGACTCGTGTCGTTCAATACCAAGGATTTGTGTCGGGCCCACCCGAGCCGCCCGCTCCACCCATCTCCCCAAGCACCTCCGAAGAGCATTTGGTGGATACAGATGATTTCGTACACGATTCGTCCGTGCCCGCAGGGTGGTATCCATTGGACCAAATCGTGGAACCACGTGGGGAAGGGTATACCAACAAACGATGGGGTGCGACAGACGATATGTTATGGGCATCCTGTGGTGGATTGGATCAAAAACGCAGTGCGTCGAGCCGCGTTGCACACACGTCCAATGCATACAATGGCAACTATCCATACATGGCGCAAATTCACCAAATCCACACTGCTCTCCCCTACCCTGTAATTGTGTCCGCTGACCGGCACCAAGACAAGCAGACGCAAGTTGAATTGATGGTACGCCTTGTGCCAGATGTCGATTCGACACAGCGGTGTACCCTATATTATGGCGAAACCGATGGGTTGACAATTGCACGATTATGGGATGTCCGGACAAGTCGAAAATCAGTCAAGGAGCTTGTCGTACAATGGACTGTGCCATCAGTTCGCTATTACCGTGTGATGGTGGAACGATCCGATGGGAAATATTGGTGTACCGAGACGTATGACGCCAACGCTCCACAAACCGACTAACGGGTCGATTCGACCGCCCAATCAGAGGTGCGATATTGAGTGAATTAATTGGATCAGTATTGTAACTTGATGATCTCACAATGATTCCATGGGCATTTGTTGTGCAATGGACACTTTTTGACTGGCGTGCTTGTGCAGTGGCTTCACGTCTACAATATACGCGCCGTAGAAGCTATGGTAGAACTATACACTCGAAAATATCTCCGTTTTTAAAACGTACTCTATTCCAAAATGAATTCCAGCCATATTGTCAATCCAAGTACTGGTCGAATGGTTCTGCGTACTGGAACCCGTGGCCAAAAAGTTGTTCAAGCGAAGGGTGTATTTTCAAGTCACAAAGCGTATATGCGCGCAACCCAGTTGTGGGATAAGTGGGCTCGTGCAACTGCATCGGACCGGAACAAAGTCAGTCAAATGTTTTGGAATACACGCCTCAATGACCCGATTGTCTCCCAATACCCCATCTATTTGAAAACATATGTACCTGTCTTGACCAAAGCATGTCGCATTTTAAAAGCACTTCCATAAAAGACCAATAAATCTTTGTGGGCGACGATACTGACAGGATGACATTATTCTATGTTTAATACAAACACACAAAGTATGTCAAATGTGTCTACATTTAAAGTCAACTCCCGGGTCATCCGTTTAAAGCCCGATGTATTGGAGGATCCTGCGTCCTTTGTACCAACCAACCTGCGGAAGAAAATTGGCTATACGGGTGTGGTCAAATGGGATAAGTTCATCGCCCACCTTGTAAAGCCAAGTA
>Ga0209533_1000099_pt1 | contig 74325 bp, 64 predicted proteins | sample COG_04_FD_184748 | JGI IMG/M metagenome (GOLD analysis project Ga0209533, IMG submission 184748) | Pelagic Microbial community sample from North Sea - COGITO 998_met_04 (SPAdes) (version 2) | ecosystem: Environmental > Aquatic > Marine > Neritic zone/Coastal water | place: Helgoland, sampling...
GCAATCGACGTGCTAAGCGGCTGATAGTCGTTGAGTATAAAAAAACCCAGCGCTACGGCGCTGAATAGCGAAAGAATGACGCGCCGCGTGGTGAACGCCATCACAAGAGCAAGCAGCGAAGGCGAAATGGCGAGCAAGGATTCCATACGTTTAGTCCAGTCTTTTCCTAAAGCGACGTATGGCGAGGGACAGCGTAACGATAAGGAAAGTCGATAACGCGATCAGCTCCCCCGTGAGGCTAGAGATATCGGCGCCGCGTAAATAATTGACGCGAATGTGCCGAGTATAATGCGCGAGTGAAAGCGATTCGGCAATACTTTGCCGCAAGCGGCGACATCAAGCAGTAATCGCCTATCGATCGGCACTGAACGGTTGTGCTTTCTCCTTTACAGGATAATTCTCGAGCGCGCGGGCAAAGGCTTTATAAAACTCGGGGCTCGCTCGTTCTTCGTGCATGTATTCGCCCGGTGTAACCTGATGGATGCGGCTTATCGCGCCCGCCCACACCTTTTTCCGCGTCGCCGTTTCGGCTATCTCAATGTTAATTTGCGCAATATAGCTCAATTCCACATTCAGAGACTCCATGCGGATGAATGGATCTATGTCTTGCTGATCGGGATAAAGGTTAATGTGGTTATACGCGAGCACTACCTCTATATCGTGAGCTTGGTCGTTTCTAGACAAGCCTTTCTCGTCGAATGCGCGCTCGAATTCGGCTACGACATAATCTCTTAGAAAAAGCGGAAGCCCCTCTGTCCGAAGTCCATAGTCTGAATAGTTTTGATAGTCACCTGGGCAGCACAGTAAAGGCGAACTGCCGATCTGCGGGGTGATACCTGCGCAACTAGACAGAAAACCTGTAAGTACAAAAATCACTATCAAATTCTTCACTAATCTCATCGTAAACTCCTTTGCTGTAAGCTTTAACTGAATGGGATAACCCACTCATAACCCTACCTCTGAGAAAGAATTCGTCATTGATCTATAGCAATAAGTATTGAGAACACCTGCTGCCTCCCCACCTTCAGCCTAAGTTGATCCATATCAATTCAAGAGCTAACACTGCGATAGGTGCGACATCATGTCGCACCTACTGCAGCGAAGCTTCCAATAGTATGGCGCCATCGAATCTCGTCATTCGGCTTAAGTAGTATCGAGTCGTCGCCGAGCGAATCAGAATTAATAAGGAGAAAAATATGCGTCACTCGCGAAAATTACTCGCATTAGCCCTCGCTATCGCTACACCACTCGCTGGCCAAACCTTCGCTCAGGAGCGCCAGCGCATAGAAGAAATTACTGTTGTCGGCGTTCGCGACACACACACGGTGATAGTTGACGACACGCTTGTTGCCACGCCAGACACTGCACAATTATTGCGTAAAATGCCAGGCGCTAACGTCAACAAAAACGGGGAGCTTACAGGCATTGCTCAGTACCGAGGCATGTTCGGCGATCGCATCCAAGTCTCCGTCGACGGCGCGCAGATCAACGGCGCGGGCCCCAACGCTATGGATGCGCCGCTCCACTACGCCCCGGTCGCTATACTGGAGTCGCTCACCATTAATCGTGGCATAGTCCCTGTCAGCAAAGGCCAAGAGACAATCGGCGGTTATGTAGAGGCGAACACCTATGCCGGGGATTTTGGTACAACTAAGGGTTTCGAATTCAGTGGCCGCGCCTATGCTGGCGCCCAATCTGTGAATAGCGGCGACGTGCTGAGCGGTTTTTTCTCGATGGCGAATGACACGCACATCTTCCGCGGTTTTGTGATGCAAGAGCGTGCCGATGACCTTGAGTTTCCTACCGGCGACATCACACCCTCCGAATACGACCGCGAGCGTTTCGACCTTGGCTACAGCTTCGCAAAAGGGCGGCATGAGTTCAGTATCGACTTTGCTCGGAACAACACAAAAGATGCCGGCACCGCCTCGTTGCCAATGGATATTCTGTCTATAGACAGCGACCTATTCCGGTCTCGCTATACCTTCTCGACGAGCGAAGGCCTGTTTACGGCGGAGCTTTCGGCAAGCGATAACGAACATTGGATGACCAACTATCACCTACGCCGACCGCCACAAACACCTGCGTCAACCGACGACCCGATGCGCTTTCGTCGTAACTGGGCGGTAAGCGAAAATTATGGCTTTGCGCTCAAGTATGAACAATTCGCCGATAACGGAACTTGGCTTTATGGCATAGACGGCCACTTCGCAGAGCATCGCTCGATAATTACCAATCCGAATTCGGCGCCGTTCTACATCTCTAACTTCAATGATGTAAATCGCGCCATTATCGGTGCGTTTATCGAGCGTAAAATCTCATTAAATGCCCAAACAGGGCTCGAGACAGGAATACGTGTAAATCATGTGAGCATGGACTCGGTTCCGGTCTCAGCAAACTTAAATCCAATGAATATGATGATGGGCATGCCGGTGATGATGAACAATCTTGCAGGCGCCCTATCAACTCAATTTAACAATGACACCCTCGCACAGACCGATACCAACGTCGACGCCTTCGTGCGGCTGAGTTATCAAACAGATGGCGACGCCACGTGGTATATCGGCGCAGCGCGCAAAACGCGTTCGCCTTCTTATCAAGAACGCTACTTATGGATCCCTCTTGAGGCAACCGGCGGGCTTGCTGATGGGAAGACCTATATCGGAAATCCGAATCTGAAGCCCGAAGCCGCACACGAGATTGAACTCGGCCTCGACTTAGAAAACTCGGACTACGGGATTTATCCTCGCGTCTTCTATAAGCGCGTTTCCGACTACATCCAAGGCACCCCCTCAACCAACGTGACGGCAAATAATTTCGCCCAAATGATCGCAAACATGGGAATGGGCATGCCCAATCCGCTTCAGTTTAGCAATGTGGATGCGCGTTTTTACGGTCTCGATATTGATTCAAATTTCTCGATTAATGACAAGATCACTCTGCGCGCGATACTGAATATCGTCCGCGCAGACAGGCGTGACATTAACGATGATCTCTATCGCGTGTCGCCAGACAATGTCTTGGTCGCGCTAGACTACCGTGGTAACGGCTGGACAGGATCGATAGAAAGCGTGACTTACGCCGATCAGAATCGTATCGCAATCACTAATTCGGAATTAAAAACGGAGGGCTATTCGCTGGTCAACGTGATGGCAAGGTCTAGTCTTGCCGACGGTGTCGAGGTGAGTATTGGTGCCGAGAATCTCCTCGACGAAAGCTACCTCGACCACCTCGCTGCTTACAATCGAGCATACAACCCCGACATCGCGAGCCGAGCGCGGATGCCGGGACTAGGCAGAAACTTCTACGCGCGAGTCATGTGGAATTTTTAGAGACCCCCTTATTGTACTCGCTATCCTTCCTGCAGGCAGGTGGCTGGAGACGCTTCTGCCTCCGTATGCTTGACTGCCCTGATCCGCAGCATCGGGCTCTGAAGGCTGTTGCTCCCTAGCGGACTGTCTGCTACTTTCCTTGCGAGTAACCGCGGAGGATAACGCACGATGTCGGCAACCCCAAAGACCAGTAAAGCACTCACTCGTCGGTCATTTCTTCAGACTGGAATGGTGACTGGGTTTGTGCTTCCTTCCACAGTATTAGGTCAGCCTCCAAATCGCGCGCGCCCAAAGGCAGGTGATTGGCTCGTTTTCGACGGCGGAGAAAAGAGTGGCGAGCGCATCACGCCGGCGCTTCTTGAGCTAGATCAGCGCCCTGTCGCAGCGCTTGCAAAAGAGCCAGAAACTGAGACCCTTCGCGACGGCTCCCGACTCAATCGGGTCATGGTGACAAAACTAGATTTAGCGAGGCTAGATAACGCAACCGGAAACCTCACCGCCGATGGTGTGATCGCCTACTCTGCGGTGTGCACGCACACAGGCTGCGATGTGACCAATTGGGATCCCGATAATTTGTTTATGGCGTGCCCTTGCCATGAGTCCAAATTCGATGTGTACAACAATGCAAAGGTAGTTGGTGGCCCAGCCCCACGACCACTCGCGTTACTACCGCTACGCCTCGACGGCGATGCGATTGTTATCGCGGACATTTTTCAAGGACGCGTAGGGTTCACGCAACAGTTCTAGCATGCGTGTGAGCACTGCCCGTCGTTATAAAAAAACAGGATGGAGAGGCTTTATGTCAGCAACAACTCGGTTAGCGCTATTTCTGCCCGCTCTCACTTTATTCTCTCTGCTCAGTACGGCTGTGTTGGCGCAGAATTTGCCGCCTTATATGTCGGTCACCGACGCAAGACTCCGAAACCAAGACAACGATAGTTGGCTGCTCTACCGAGGCAGTTACGACTCGCATGGATATAGCGCGCTTGATCAAATCGACACGGACAACGTGGCAAACCTAAAACCGGTGTGGAGCTTTTCAACAGGCCTTCGCGAAGGCCATCAAGCGCCGCCAATCGTGAATAACGGCTACATGTATGTCAGCACGCCGCAAAATCATGTCCTTGCACTGAATGCCGTTACCGGCGATTTACTCTGGCGCTACGTGCGCTACCTCCCCGACGACTTGCAGCAATTTCATCCAACTAACAGGGGCGTCGCGCTTTATGGCGATCTTGCTTACCTCGCCACGGTTGACGCCTTCCTCGTCGCGCTTGATGCGCTAACCGGAGAGGTGGTGTGGGAAGTAGCTGTCGAGGATTATTACAACGGCTACTACATGACCATGGCGCCGCTCATCGTAGAGGGCGTGGTTATGGTTGGCGTGTCCGGTGGCGAGCTTGGCATTCGCGGTTTCGTTGCAGCATTTGACGCAGAGACGGGAGAAGAACTTTGGAAAACCTACACTATTCCTGCGCCCGGCGAGCCTGGCTCTGAATCATGGCCAGAAGACACTTGGAAGACCGGCGGTGTCCCGGTTTGGATTACAGGATCCTACGACCCCGATCTGAATCTCACCTATTGGGGCACTGGCAATGGTGGCCCTTGGATGGGCGATACGCGCCCCGGCGACAATTTGTATTCAACCTCGGTGATTGCGCTCGACCCTAAAACTGGCGCATTAAAAAACCACCATCAATACCACTGGAACGATTCCTGGGATTGGGACGAAGTCTCAGCGCCACTGCTCATTGACTATGAGCGCAAAGGGAAAACCGTGAAAGGCTTAGTTCACCCCGGTCGCAACGGTTACCTGTGGTTTCTTGAAAGAAGCGCCGAGCAAATTACGTTCGTCGATGCGAACCCTTATGTCTACCAAGATGTCTTTACCAGCATCGATGCAATAACCGGCAGGCCCGAATACGATATGACCAAGAAGCCGGGCACCGGCTACGAGGCGAGTTTTTGCCCCTCACTGTGGGGAGGAAAAGACTGGCCTCCCGCAGCATTCGATCCAAATTCACGGCTGCTGTTTATTCCAGCGAATGAAAATGTCTGCTCGACGATGGTCGGCGAAGAAATTGAATACAGCCCCGGCCGCGCCTATATGGGCCGCGGCACGTCAGATGATGGCGGATTTTTTGTGCGCGATGGTGCAGACCATATAGGCGAACTGCAGGCGTGGAATGTGGACACGGGTGAGCGCGCATGGACAACGACATTCGAAAGCCACAACTGGGGGCCTATACTCGCAACAGCTGGAGATCTTGTCTTTATGGGCGGCACCAACGATCGCAAGTTTAGAGCGTTTGATTCAACGAGCGGCAAAGTGCTGTGGGAGTACCCAACTAATTCGGGTGTCATCGGCGTGCCTGTTACTTTTACTGCCGACGGCAAGCAATATGTCGCCGTGCAATCCGGTTGGGGAGTCGATGCTCAAAGGGAACAAAATTTAATTAATATGACGCGCGGCAGCGATACGTATGTGCCTCAAGGCGGCGTCGTATGGGTATTTGCCCTACCGTGATGGCGTAGACATGTTTGCCTACTTCTCACTCTTTGCTATCGCCTTTCTTTCCGCCACCGTTTTGCCGTTATCCTCTGAAGTTCTGTTTGGCGCGCTGCTCGCACAAAAATATAGTTTGGCGGCTCTCCTATTCTGGGCAACGCTAGGCAACACACTCGGCGCGTGTGTGAATTGGTGGCTCGGCACGCTTCTTCTCAATAACTACTCACGCCTTGAAAATTATCGATGGGTTCAAGTAAAGGGGAAGGATATCGAGCGCGCCGGCGTGGGGTTTAACCGCTACGGGAAATGGAGTCTGCTACTCGCTTGGGCGCCCGTTTTAGGCGACGCCCTGACTGTGTTCGCTGGCATAGCGCGCGTTCCCTTTTGGCAACTTGCGATGCTCGCCGGAGTGGGGAAGTTCGCACGCTATCTTTTTATTGCTGGAGTCGCTGCTGCGTTAATCAATTGATGCGCGCAGAATTCGCACGGCAGACTGCGCATGCTCTGCCGCTTCTACTCCCAGCGGCGTAAGATAACCACCATCTGGCAGCGTCGTTAATCCCTTCGCAAAGAGACTTGCACCCGCCGCGATTCTCGCAGGGTCGGCTTCGTGATGAATTTTAAGGCCTTCGAGCGTGCTGGTTAACGAAAACAAATTTAGAAGCTCGAGCTCTTGAACAATCTCTTCGCTAAGATGAGTCGCTGACTTATCAGATCCTGCCATACTAATCTCCCCGCGCGCCTTAAATGGCGCCTATCTCAAAGGTATAACCAAGGCGGTTGAGAATCCAGTTGTTTTAATCAGCAACCCTCACAAAAATAGGATTTGAATAAAACCAAAGATCTGACCAAGGATCTTCTCCTATTTCATCCGATGTTGGCTCGAGTTCTTCACCATTCGTCCCCCGAAGGCGCAAATAGCCTGATCGCTCTGCACTCAACTTTATTCTCACCTCACTCATCCCGCCTTCGGCGCTAAACTGCTGTGCGGGGAATCGCTGCTGTACCCGAGTAGTAGGGTTTAAATCGTTGCTTCGGTCTTCCGCAACACCGGTGAGGTCACCCCTAATGAGATCGACTCTTGCAACACTCGGATTTTCGCCACGCGCGTTGTTGGACTCCGGGTCGAGATAACGGATGACCACCTCGATTTCGGCACCCTTCTCTACGACAAGCTCGTCGCCAAGGCTCGCTGAAACGCCGCTCGCATTCACCGAAAATTCTAATGCGGAAATAAGATCGCCTGTCGTAACGAATACGCGGCCGTGTCGAATCCCGTCGAGGATCGCATCGTGATTCTTCTCAGCCCAGACGTGAGTCTTCGAGTATTCTCCGGGCCAAAAATCGACGCCGCCTTCGCTGTAATGAACATGCGAATCCGAATTTGCAGTCACCCACCAGTGCCGCCCTTCGCCTAACATAGAGTCCCAAAACCCACCGACTATCGCCGTGAACTGATCGAAACCGCCTAGGGTTCTCGCGTTACCATAGTAGCCCCTAGGACGCGGATTGCCTGCGCCGCCATCCTTGTTAAGCGCCGCCGCTTGATGCCCCGGCGCTCCTGCCATGCCAACCGCAATGTTAGGCGCCGTATCGTTCCAATCTCGCAGTTCGGCAGGGGTGTATTGACCGTACACACCAATGTCTTTGGCCGAACGCGACGGATGATTGGCTATAAGTATCGGTGCCCGCTCCTGAGTAGTCATAAATCTCAGCGCTTCGAGCAAGCGCGGCTCTGCATCCCAACTCGGGTCAGCAGGCCATGGCTCGCGCTTAGCGAAACGCGACTCGATGGCAAATAATTGCGCGCTCTCTTCGTGGCTGTGCGGAATGATCAAACTCGAATGGTCCGCACCCGGGGTATCAAATTCCATTCCCCAAAATTGCACAACCTCGGGAACAACTAAACGCGACTGTTGTAACTCTGGATACGCCTGCTCTAAATTCACCTGACTGTGGTTCGGCCCACCATGATCGGTCGCCACCATCCAGCCAAGCCCAAAGTATTTGGCCATTAGCGCATTCATCTGTATTGGGTAGATCGCATCGCCACCCAATATTGGCGCGGGCGGCTCTTGCTCACGGTCCCAGCCGGTGCTGTAGCGGCTATGAATGTGATGATCGCCCGCGATCCACTGCGGCGCAGAGTCGTCGGCACTTAGGCCAAAGGATACCGCTACGCCAAAGCCGAACACAGAAAATGAAATGATCTTAGAAATTGAAGTTGTAATGCAGTGTCTCCCCAAGAGAATGTGGCTAACTCACCTATCAATCTAGCACCATCATGTGACAGTTTTCTAGCAGTAGACGCATTTGCTTGCCTCGATCTGCGACTATTATTAAGAGACCTCCCAACATTGTTTTGGGGAGTGTCTCATTAACCAGAATCGGCTAAACTCAGGGTATTCCAAGAAAAAAAGCAGACGAGATAACAGCATGAGCGTGACTTCTATCGCCAGCGCGGCCAAGGCCGTCGAACCAGCCCTACACAGCCAACACCCTCTCCGATTTGTCACCGCCGCAAGCCTCTTCGATGGCCACGATGCGGCAATAAATATCATGCGCAGAATCCTGCAGGCTAGCGGTGTAGAGGTCATTCACCTCGCTCATAACCGCTCGGTGCAAGAGATCGTTGAGGCGGCGGTGCAAGAAGACGCCGACGCTATCGCAATCAGTTCTTATCAGGGTGGGCACATCGAATACTTTAAGTATTTGGTCGACAAACTGCGCGAGCTTGGCGCGGGGCATATCAAAATATTTGGCGGTGGTGGCGGCGTGATTATCCCCGCCGAAATCGACGAGTTACACAGCTACGGCGTGACTCGCCTTTACTCTCCCGCCGACGGTCAGACCATTGGCTTGCAGGGCATGATCGACGACATGATCGCGAAGTGCAGGCAGGCGACAGACCGGCCAGCGCCGCCAAGTCTTGCTGCGTTGGCGCCGGGTGATCGAATCACTTTAACGCGTGCGCTCACGGCGATTGAGAGCGATCACTACACATCAGCAGAGCTTGAGGCGTTAGAGGCCGAGGCAAAAAACAGCGCCACCCCCGTGCTCGGTATCACCGGCACTGGCGGGGCAGGCAAGTCGTCGACAACCGACGAAATCATTAGACGTTTCCGGCAAGACGCTGGCGATACGCTTAAAATCGCGGTGTTGGCGATAGATCCGACGAGGCGCAAGACCGGCGGCGCGCTGCTCGGCGACCGTATCCGCATGAATGCAATTAATCACCCCAACATTATGATGCGTTCGGTGGCGACTCGCGATGCAGCGATGGAAATTCCTGCGCGCCTGAGCAGCCTCATTGCCGCCTTTAAACTCGGCGGTTTCGATCTCATTATTGTCGAGACCCCAGGCATCGGTCAGGGCGACGCGGGTATCGTGCCCTACGTCGACTCCTCGCTGTATGTCATGACACCGGAGTTTGGCGCGGCGAGCCAGCTCGAGAAAATCGATATGCTCGACTACGCCGACGTTTTTGCGATCAACAAGTTCGATCGCAAAGGCAGCGAAGACGCCCTGCGCGACGTGTGCAAACAGGTGCAGCGCAACCGCGAAGCATGGGGCGAAATGCCAGACGCCATGCCGGTCTTTGGCACAATCGCATCTAAGTTTAACGACGACGGTATCACTGCGCTGTATCAGGCGCTCGTGCCACAGCTACGCAAGCATGGCTTGCCCGAGTATGCGTCTAGCCTTGAACGAACCGACACAAAAATCTCGACACAGCGCACAGTGATTATTCCTGCGCAGAATCAGCGCTACCTTGCCGAGATCGCCGAAGAGGTGCGCGGCTACCACAAGTTAGTGGGCGAGCAGGCTCAGATCGCGCGTGAGCGGCAGCAGCTAGTTGCGGCTAAAGCGATGCTTGCGGCAACCAACACAAACAGCAGCGATCTCGATGCGCTAATCGAGAAACGCGAATCGGCTATCGACAGCCGCGCTAACAAATTATTAGCAAGCTGGGATCAGCTTAAAGAGGACTATTCGGGCGACGAGTATGTGGTAAAAGTCCGCGATAAAGAGCTGCGAACCGCACTCACGCGCACCTCGCTGTCGGGCACGAAGGTGTCGCGCGTGTCGCTCCCCACCTATAGCGACCACGGCGATCTGCTCAAATGGCTTCTGCTCGAAAACGTGCCCGGGCGCTTCCCGTTCACTGCAGGCGTTTTCCAGTTTAAGCGCGAGTCCGAAGATCCTACGCGCATGTTTGCAGGCGAAGGCGATGCTTTTCGCACCAACCGTCGTTTTAAGCAGTTGTCGGAACACGCCGAGGCAAAGCGGCTTAGCACCGCCTTCGACTCGGTGACACTCTACGGTTTCGACCCGGATCATCAGCCCGATATTTATGGCAAGGTGGGTAATTCTGGCGTCTCTATTGCCACGCTCGACGACATGAAAGAGCTCTATGCGGGCTTTGATCTCTGCGCGCGGAGCACATCGGTATCGATGACAATCAACGGCCCTGCCCCAACTATTCTGGCGATGTATATGAATGCTGCGGTCGATCAGCAGATTGCCAATTTTGTTAGCGCTAACAATCGCGAGCCAAGCGCCGAAGAACACGCAGCGATTAAGGCGCAGACGCTTGCGACAGTGCGAGGCACCGTGCAGGCCGATATCTTAAAAGAAGACCAAGGGCAGAATACCTGCATTTTCTCTACAGAGTTCAGCCTAAAGGTCATGGGTGACATTCAGGAATACTTTACTCAACATCAGGTGCGTAATTTCTATTCGGTCTCGATCTCGGGCTACCACATCGCCGAAGCCGGCGCGAATCCGATTAGCCAGCTCGCGTTTACACTCTCTAACGGCTTCACCTTCGTAGAGGCCTATCTCGCGCGCGGCATGGCGGTAGATGATTTCGCCCATAATCTGTCGTTTTTCTTTTCGAACGGTATGGACCCCGAGTACACGGTACTAGGCCGCGTCGCGCGTCGCATCTGGGCAACCGCGATGCGTTTCCGCTATGGCGCCAACGAACGTAGCCAGAAGCTCAAATATCACATTCAGACCAGTGGTCGTTCGCTGCATGCCCAAGAGATGTCGTTCAATGATATTCGCACCACACTGCAGGCGCTAATTGCGGTGTACGATAACTGCAATTCGCTTCACACCAACGCCTACGACGAGGCGATAACGACGCCGACCGAGGAGAGTGTGCGACGCGCAATGGCGATTCAATTGATCATTAATAAAGAATGGGGCTTGGCTGTAAACGAGAATTCGAGTCAGGGCTCGTTCATCATAGAAGAGCTGACCGATCTTGTTGAAGAGGCGGTGCTGCAAGAGTTCGAGAAAATCTCGGAGCGCGGCGGCGTGTTAGGCGCAATGGAGACAGGCTATCAGCGCGGCAAGATTCAGGATGAATCGATGCTGTACGAGCATCGCAAACACGATGGCAGCCTGCCTCTTATTGGCGTGAACACGTTTTTGAGCGACGAGCCAGAACCCGAAGTCGAAATTGAACTCGCACGCTCAACGACCGAAGAAAAAGAGAGTCAAATTAAGCGGCTCAATAGCTTTAAAGAAAAAAATGCAGAGGCTTCGGCTGCCGCCCTGCAGCGGCTGCGCGACGCGGCGATCAACAACGAGAACGTGTTTGAAGAACTCATGAGCGCGGTCAGAGTTTGCTCACTCGGTCAGATCACCGATACCTTCTTTGAGGTCGGTGGTCAGTATCGGCGCAGCATGTAAAGCTGCCTTTCGAGCGTGCACAAAAAAAGGCAGCTAGGCTGCCTTTTTTATTGCTCCTGATTCAGCAGGAGCTCGACGCGATTACTCGGTCACATTCACTGTTATGTAGCCATCGTGGTACAAACCACCGTCATCGGCGCGGCCCCAAAGCACATACGTGCCCGGCTCTTCGAACGTAACATTCACGTCATACATGCCGTCTGCAGGAATCGGTGGAGGTGTCCAGAGCGCACCCCAAGGCGAGTTAGCACTTGTGCGAGTATCTTCCCAAACCTTAGGCATTGGCGGATCGAAGGTAACCTTGCCAGCGCCGCGATAGACATTCCAAGACAAGTAAAGTCCGTTCACCTTGCCTACCGTTACTCGCGTCGGCGGACTCATGAGGCGACGCTCATAAACATTCTCGGCGTTAATCAGTGCTGCTGCGAGAGGGCCTGCCGCAAACTCTGCAAACTCGCGCGCGTCTTCTAACACATCGTCAGGCGTTGGCAGGCCGTCGTCTGTTACCAGCGTCTTCAGGTTCATTGGCTCGCCAACACGCACAGTGCGTATTTCATCACCCTGCACTGCTACGATAGGCGGCACATTCGAACGCGATTCGGGGCTACTTGTACCCGCGCCAAGTGAGCCGGTTTCCGAAGCAATCACGATATTATCTACCTGATAGTCTGCCTTGAGCGTTGCGTAGGCTTTGCGCTCTACGCCGTTTACTTTCAGCGTCCAAACAAGCTCACGGTCGCCCCAGTCGGCGGGAACCTGTACTTCAAATGTGAAGCGGTTGCGACGTGGCAGAAAGTGCGTAGGCTGACCGCGGTCTGCCTCACCTGGCGAGAACATGTTCTCGGGGCCAACCTCTACATTCGGCTCCTCTTCCCAGTTCTCGTTCTGATAACCAAACATGAAACTAAACGTGCCGTCTTCGTTTGGACGCCACCCCTCGTAGGCGGGCTCGATATGCTGGCCACGAGTAAAGCTATTAGCATTGGCGATCTGCGCAAGGCTTAAAGTCATCAGCGCGGCGGCGCCGAGGGCGACGAATCGAGCTATCTGTGCGCGGATCGTAATTGTCTGATACTGCATGAGTCTTTTCTCTCCATTATTGCATTGCCTTTGCTCTCGCGCAGGCAGTGTGACGCTGTGCGTTTCGCGACATCCATTATAGCGCTGTTTTATGCCAAGGGCATGGTTGTTGTCTTAGTCGGCCTCCCTCTCGGGTAGCGGCGACTCCGACTGTGCTATCGGTGCGACTAGCGGCGCTAAACACAAAGGGCATCCTATCACATGATCATTCGGGCCCAGATCAAGATCTGAGCGCCTCTTCTCCATCTCATCAAAAAACTGCTCCTCACTCATCGACACCCGCATGCCTAGGTCGATAAACATATTCGTGACAGATCGATTACCCGACCCCTGCCAATTGCGCGGATCAGGAATATTGGGATTGGTCTGCGTGTTATTCATATACCCAACTATATGAAGAATCGTGCCCTTAGGCAGCAATGGCGTGGCATCGTCGTCGTAGGCGTAGCCGCGCACCCAGTTATGGTCGTAGCCAACACACGACAGCGTCTCTATCGTATAACCCCAGATCGCCTCGAGACACATCCGCTCGCCGGGCGCGTGTAAATGAGGCTCGAAGGTGATGATTTTTGTGTGTTGCTGCAAAACCGAATAGGCATGGAGCTCTTGGTCTCGCTGATTGCCGGCAATCGAAATATCGACGCCGTTGCCGAGCCCAACATTCACGCGCTCATATTTCGGCTCATAGCCTTTCTCGTGAAACCTAAAGCCGATCTCTAGGTGACCTGTTGTGTCCTTGCCATTGGAATGCAGATGCACTGAATCGGAGACAATGTAGGTGCCAGCCTTAAGTAATCTGCCGCCGTCGGGATCGAATATATCGGGATTACGCCCAACCTCATGCACGGGCCAACTGGTATTGGTGCTCGGGATTCGCTCTCCGTTCTCGTCTAGATCCGCTGTGCCCCAAATCATATGGTGGAAGATATAGCGCCCGCCTACCGTATCGCGTCCGGTCCCCTGTTCGTTATCGACGTCGTTAACCTCAACAATTTCTACCGATTTAACCCAGCGGTCTTCGGTTAATCCCGTTGGCACGCGGTCGATTTCGCCCCACCAATCGGGGGTACCGGCAAGTTTGGTTACCGAATTGGTTGTGACAACGAGATCGGGCAACCCCGCAGTCCATTTTACGCTGTCGTCGAACACCAGCGCTTCGGGGGCATCTGCGACCTCACCTTTCGGCGTCCCGCTGCGCGCCCACGTAGAAATCGCGGCGAGCTCGGCATCGCTTAGGGAAGGATCGTTCTTGTAACGTTGAATGCCGATGCTTTTCTCCATATACCATGGAGGCATAGCACCCGCGCGATCACGCAGGCCTGTTTTGTATTCGATGAGTCCCGCAAACGGCGCGACCTCTTCGTAGGTCACGAGCGACATCGGACCAGCGCCGCCGGGTCTGTGGCAGTTCTGGCAACTGCGTTGCAGAATCGGTTCTATGTCTTTGTGGAAGGTAACCTCACCAGCGCCTAATGCCTGGGCTGAGCCCAAAAGCGCAAGGGTCGAGAGCGCGAACGCGCCTGTGAACATCGAGCGGGATTTCTGGACAATTCTTTTTGTGCTTTTTATTGCCTTCTCCATTGCCTTCTCCGTTTTGCTTTTATAATCGAGCGATGAACGACATCAAGTGACGAGGCAGATTTATACCGCCATGCCCGATTGTTGTCCCGAATGAATTTCTGGTCAAGAACCAAAAAAGGCAAGCGTGCGATTGCCGGCCCAATCGGCTGTTTAAAAAGAAGAAAGCGCTAACTATTGATTTAGATCAACAGTAACGGGTGTGACCTAGGCGTGACTTAGGTGTGATTTACCCTATTGAAAACGAAAAAAGGGCTGCCCTCTCGGACAGCCCTTTTTTCTTTTAACCAAGTCAGCTAAAGCGCTTTTGCTGCGCTTCGGCACACGCGAAAATTTACCAATCAATCTATAAATCGCGCGCCGACTAAGGCTATAACTTACTCAGCAGCGTCTGCTGCAGCCATCTCTTGCTTCTCTTCGTCAGAAATCTCTTTCATGCTGAGTTTGATACGGCCACGCGCATCGAGGTCTAAACACTTAACGAGAATTTCTTGGCCTTCGGTGAGATATTCTTCAACGCTCTCGACACGCTCATCAGAAATCTGTGAGATATGCACGAGTCCGTCTTTACCAGGCAGAATTGTGACGAATGCTCCGAAGTCTACGATACGCGCCACTTTACCGCGGTAAATTCGACCCACTTCTGCTTCGGCAGTAATGGCGTTAACCATGTCGATTGCTGCGTCGCGTGACGCTGCGTCTTCGCCGTAGATGCGCACGTTACCGTCGTCATCGATATCAACCGAGGCGCCAGTCTGCTCGGTGATACCGCGAATAACCGCGCCACCCTTACCGATAACGTCGCGGATCTTGTCTGGATCGATTTTGAGCATAGCCATCGAAGGCGCATTCTCAGAGACGCTGTCGCGTGACTTCGCGAGCACTTTATTCATCTCAACGAGGATGTGATTACGCGCAGTGTTAGCCTGCTCGAGCGCAATCTCCATGATCTCTTCGGTGATGCCTTGGATTTTAATATCCATCTGCAGCGCAGTAACGCCTTCAGCTGTGCCGGCTACCTTAAAGTCCATGTCGCCGAGGTGATCTTCGTCGCCGAGGATGTCGGTAAGTACCGCGAAGCGCTCGCCTTCTTTGATCAAACCCATAGCGATACCGGCAACAGGTGCTTTAAGAGGCACACCCGCATCCATCATCGCAAGGCTGCTACCGCAGACTGACGCCATTGAGCTCGAGCCGTTTGACTCGGTGATCTCAGACACCACGCGGATCGCGTAAGGGAAGTCTTCTTCGCGTGGCATAACCGCTGCGATGCCGCGACGCGCGAGGCGGCCGTGGCCAATTTCGCGGCGCTTAGGGCCACTCATGAAGCCCGTTTCGCCAACCGAGTACGGAGGGAAGTTGTAATGCAACATGAACGGGTCTTTGCGCGAACCACCGAGGTCTTCGATGATTTGCGAATCGCGCAGCGCGCCAAGCGTAGTGACAACAATTGCCTGAGTCTCGCCACGTGTGAAGAGCGCCGAGCCGTGTGCGCGAGGCAGCAGGCCAGTTTCTACTTCGATCGCGCGGACAGTCTTCGTGTCGCGACCGTCGATGCGAGGCGCACCGTCGAGGATACGATTACGCACGGTGCTCTTCTCGAGCTTACCAAACGCCGCTTTCACGTCGGCAGCAGATACGCCTGCTTCTTCGTCGGCTAGTGCTTCGACTGCTTCGGTTTGAATCGCACCAATGCGATCGTAACGCGCCATCTTGTCGGATACCTGATAGGCATCGATAACAGCGGCTTCAAACTTTTCAGCGAGCGCCGCTTTAAGCGCAGCATTTTCTTCAGCAGCAACCCACTCCCATGAAGGCTTGCCAGTTTCGGCCTTGAGCTCTTCGATAGCAGTAACAACGGCCTGCATTTCTTGATGTGCAAACAACACGGCACCAAGCATTTCGTCTTCGCTGAGCTCTTTCGCCTCAGACTCAACCATAAGTACCGCAGACTTAGTGCCAGCAACGACCATGTCGAGAAGCGACGTTTGGAGCTCGCTGTTTTTTGGATTTAGCATATAGCCTTTCTCTGCGTCGTAACCAACGCGCGCTGCACCAATAGGTTCAGCGAAAGGAATACCAGAGATAGACAATGCAGCAGAGGCACCGATAAGAGCTGCGATGTCTGCGTCTTCGTTTTTGTCGGCTGAGATAACGGTACAGACAACCTGCACTTCGTTCATGAAACCCTTAGGGAATAATGGACGAATTGGACGGTCGATGAGGCGTGACGTGAGAGTCTCTTTCTCAGTGGGACGTCCCTCTCGCTTAAAAAATCCGCCGGGGATTTTACCTACTGCGTAAGTTTTTTCTTGATAGTTAACTGTGAGCGGGAAAAAATCCGCGTTCGGGTTGGCCTTTTTACGACCAACAACGGTCGCAAGAACTTGGCTATTGCCCATTGTCACGATAACCGAGCCTGTAGCTTGGCGTGCGACTTTCCCCGTTTCCAGAGTGACGGTTTGGTTGCCGTACTGGAACGTTTTAACGACTGGATTAAACATAGTTTTTCCTATTTTCTTTAAAAAACGCAGGCCAACTCATCAGGCCATACGCTAGTTAATCCGGTTAATTGATTTTCGTTACTGGCACGCGGCGCTGCTTAGCGACGCAGACCTAGACGTTTGATCAAAGATGAATAGCGATCAACGCTCTTGCGCTTGAGGTAGTCAAGCAGCTTACGACGGCTGTTAACCATACGAATAAGACCGCGACGCGAATGGTGATCGTGGATATGCTCTTTAAAGTGCCCCTGCAGCTCATTAATGTTTGCTGTCAGTAGCGCAACTTGAACTTCGGGTGAACCAGTGTCGCCCTCTCCCTGTGCATAGTCCTTGATGATTCCTGCTTTTACTTCAGCTGATAAAGCCATTTTCTTACTCCATAAATATGCGATTAATTGTTAGTAGCCGACATCCTTTTCAATCAGACTAACCATGCATATTAATAGTTAGCTGAGGTCTTCCCTGAGTGCTTCATGCACTTATCCGAGCATCGCTCTTTACTGCCTAGTTGAGCGCTCGCTCTGAATTTTTAAATACTCGTTACTCGCCAGGCGATGCAACCACCAGTCGCTTGGGTGCGACATTCCCGTCATCGTCTATGCAGCCAATACCGATAAACTCGCCTTCTTCATAAAGCCGCACAAGCCCGTCGGCTGGCGCTTGGCTAACCTGAACTGGCTGGCCATGCTTTAGAAACTGCGCCGTGTAACTCGGCAGCTGCACGGCAGGTAAATCGTCTATCGCTTTGTCCATTGGCATGAGGTGCGCATCTATCGCATCGAACCCCCCTGCCTCTTTTTTAGCCTCGAGCGCTTCGAGCGTGACACTGTCTTCGATAGAGAAGACGCCGGCACGAAGGCGCCGGAGCGCGATTATATGCCCTCCGCAGCCAAGAATCTGCCCCAAATCGTCGGCAATGGTCCTTATGTAAGTCCCCTTGCTGCAATTGACTTCGATCTCGATCTCGTTTGCGGCAGCATCAACATCTGTCAATGCGATCGAATAGATCGTAATGGCGCGCGCCTTACGTTCTACCGTCTTGCCTTGCCGCGCTAGCTTATACAGCGGCTGACCGTCTTGCTTGAGCGCCGAATACATAGGCGGCACCTGCTCTATCTCGCCTTCGAAGCCTCGAAGCGCTGCCTTTACTGCAGCCTCATCGATGGTAATACCCTCGACCTTGGCGATCACCTCGCCCTCGCTGTCTGCGGTGTCTGTCCGCTCGCCCAGCTTTATCCGCGCGCGATACGCTTTATCCGAATCGAGCAAGAACTGCGACACCTTAGTTGCCTCGCCCAAACACAGCGGCAATACACCGGTCGCAAGCGGGTCTAGACTGCCTGTGTGGCCCGCCTTGTTGGCATCAAACAAGCGCTTTACTACTTGCAGCGCTCGATTCGAGCTGCCACCAAGTGGTTTATCTAACACGACAATGCCGTGTATGTGTCGCCCTTTTTGCTTTCTGCGCGCCACGCTTAGCTGTTGTCGTCGGCAGGCAGATCGTCGCCATGCTGGGCGATATCGGCCTTAAGCGCGCTGTCGATAAGGCTCGACAACTGCGCGCCGTTCTCGATGCTCGAGTCGTAGCGAAACTGAAGCTTAGGCACAGAACGCAGCGCGAGGCGCTTTGCTAAAAGCGTTCGAAGATAGCCCGCGGCTTGGTTAAGCGCTTTGAGGTTCTCTTCGACCTCGAGCTTATCCAGATCGCCGGGACTGCTCAGCGCATCGTTCGCCTCGTCGCTCGCGCTCGGTGTGTTGAGCACCGTAACGAACACCCTCGCATGCGCCAGATCGCGGCTTACATCGACGCCTGTTACCGACACCATGCCCACGCGTGGATCGCTCACTTCGAGCTGGATCAACGTAGCCAATTCGCGCTGGATCTGATCCGCCACGCGTTGGCCTCTTGGAGTCATGTTTGCCATCTAGTTCCTTGCTGCTTTTCGCAGTACTGCGACGCGTTAAAGCGTACGAGCGATCTCAGTTGTTTTGTACACTTCGATTTTGTCGCCGACGCGCACGTCGGTATAGTTTTTCACACCGATACCACATTCGACGCCGTTCTTAACCTCATTCGCGTCGTCTTTAAAGCGGCGCAATGACTCAAGCTCACCTTCATAAATCACCACGTCATCACGTAGCACGCGAATGGGTTTGTTGCGGTGAATCGTGCCTTCGATAACCATCGAGCCGGCGATCTGGCCGAACTTAGGTGAAGTAAACACGTCGCGCACTTCGGCAACACCGAGAATTTCTTCGCGGATTTCGGGCGACAACATACCACCCATAATCGCTTTCACATCGTCGAGCACATTGTAGATGACGTTGTAATAGCGAAGCTGAAGGCCTTCGTTGTCGATGATTTCTTTTGAGGTTTTGTCGGCGCGCACATTAAATCCAACGATCATCGCTTTCGATGTTGCCGCAAGGTGAACGTCGTTTTCGGAAATGCCACCGACACCTGAGGACACGATCTTTACCTGCACCTCGTCCGTGTTCATTGCAACGAGCGAAGCGGTTAATGCCTCGAGCGTGCCGCGCACATCGGTTTTGAGAATAATATTGAAAATGCTGAGGTTCGGCTTGCCGATGCCTGCGAACATATTATCGATAAGCGCAGCTTGCTGCATCGCTTGCACTGAATCTTTTAGGCGTGTGCGGCGGAACTCGGCCACCTCTTTCGCATTCTTCTCATCGGCGAGCACAACAAACTCATCGCCTGCGTCGGGCACACCAGTAAGGCCAAGAATTTCGACTGGAATAGAAGGGCCCGCCGACTTAATGTTCACACCATTCTCGTCTACTAAAGCGCGTACGCGCCCGTATTCTTTACCGACCAGTACGATATCGCCTGTACGAAGTGTGCCGTTCTGCACAAGTACAGACGCAACTGCGCCGCGGCCTTTATCGAGACGCGATTCAACCACAACGCCCTGCCCAGGCACGTCGGTATAGGCAGTAAGCTCCATCAATTCGGCCTGCAGCAAAATAGCTTCGAGCAGCTTATCGACACCGTCACCGGTGTGCGCAGAGACGGGGATAAACTGTGTGTCGCCGCCCCAATCGTCAGGAATTACTTCCATCGCAGCAAGCTCGTTCTTCACGCGGTCGGGGTCTGCGCCCTCTTTGTCCATCTTATTAATCGCTACGACTAAAGGCACGCCAGCGGCTTTCGCATGCTGCACGGCCTCGGCGGTTTGCGGCTTCACGCCGTCATCGCCGGCTACGACCAACACGATGACATCGGTTGCTTTCGCACCACGTGAACGCATCGCGCTAAACGCCGCGTGTCCCGGGGTGTCGAGGAAGCTGACCATGCCGTGGTCTGTGTCTACATGGTAGGCACCTATATGCTGCGTAATGCCGCCCGCTTCGTGCGAGGCGACTGTCGACTTGCGAATATAGTCGAGCAGTGAGGTTTTACCGTGGTCAACATGGCCCATCACTGTGACCACTGGCGCCCGCGTAATTTTGTCTTCGCCAATTTCGGCGGCCAATGATTCGGCGAGCTGCTCTTCGAGTGCATCTTCGGAAACGAAGTTCGGACGATGGCCCATTTCTTCGACCAGCAGCGTGGCTGTGTCGGCGTCGACAACGTGATTAATATTGGCCATCACGCCCATCTTGAATAGTGCTTTTACGACCGCTGCCGCTTTGACAGTCATCTGCTGAGCAAGGTCGGTTACCTTATTGGCTTCGCCAATTTTGATATCGCGAACGACCGCCTCAGTTGGCATCTCGAATGCCTGAGTAGAACCCGACAACCTATTGCGACCGCGACGGCCACCACGGCGGCGGCCTTCGCTGTCTCCGCCTTCGAGAACAAACGCGTCGTTTACATGCAACGTGCGGTTCTGACGCTTAGCTGGCTTGCCCTTAGTCGTACGAGCCTGCGTACGTTTCTTCTCGGCCTCGTCATCGATCTCTTTCTTGGTAGCAGGCTTGCGCTTAGCGCCAGGCTTATCGGCACGGGCAGAGGCTGCTTCTTCGGAAGGGACGTCGGGGACTGGTGCCGCTGCTCGCGCTGCGGGGGCTGACGGCGCGGCAGGTGCAGGTTCGTCGGCAGGCGCTTTCGCTGCCTCTGCAGCTGCGGCAACAACGGGATCTGGCGTAATAATCGCGGGCTCAGCTGCAACCGGCTCTTCGGGGACGACCTCTTCTTCGACTTCGGTGCGCTTGACGTAAGTACGCTTTTTACGCACCTCTACGTTAACGGTCTTACCACGACCCGAACTCGACGCGCTCTTCAGCGTGCCTAGCGTTTTGCGCTTTAGCGTAATCTTGCTTGGAGCAGCTGCGCCCTCACCTTCCCCATGACTTCCACGCAACGACTGCAACAGCGTGTTCTTATCGTCATTAGAAATAATCTCGTCGGCCTTCTTGTGCGGTAAGCCTGCGTCCTTTACTTGCGACAGCAGCTTATCGACATCAACTCCGACGACTTTGGCGAGTTCGCTTATGGTTACATCTGCCATTCAATCTACTCCAGTTTTCTTGCGCGCTTTGCGCGCTCTGTGCCGGTTTCTCTTAACTTCACCGGCCGGCTGCCTCGCAGCCCTCACTAAATGTCTAATTCATCGGTTCGGCCTCGAACCACAGAGCCGCGCGACTTGCGTCCGCAGCCCAACTACCAACTATTCGAACCATGGCGCACGTGCGGTCATAATCAATTGCCCCGCTCTTTCCTCTGTCATGCCTTCGATTTCCATCAGCTCATCGGTAGCCTGCTCCGCGAGGTCTTCCATGCACAGAATGCTGCGCTTCGCGAGTTCTAGCGCGAGCTCTTTATCCATGCCTTCCATATTCATTAGATCGTCTGCCACATTCATCGACGACAGATCTTCCTCGGATGCAATCGCCTGAGTTAACAACGCGTCTTTCGCGCGGTTGCGTAGCTCTTCGGCAATCTCCTCGTCGAAACCGTCGATAGACAGAATTTCTTCCATCGGTATATACGCGATCTCTTCGAGAGAGGTAAAGCCTTCGCTAACGAGCACCTCGGCAGTCTCGTCATCGACATCGAGCTTGGCCATAAACATTTCGATGAGGCCAACCGATTCTTTTTCTTGTTTCTCGGCGGCTTCTTCTTCGCTCATGACGTTAATAGTCCAGCCGGTTAATTCGGCCGACAAACGCACGTTCTGACCATTGCGCCCAATCGCCTGCGCGAGATTATCTTCTTCAACCGCAACGTCCATTGTGTTGCTGTCTTCATCCATTATGATGGAGGCGACTTCGGCAGGTGACATCGCGTTAATCACGAGCTGCGCCGGATTGTCGTCCCACAAAATGATGTCGATACGCTCGTTCGACAGCTCGCCAGAAACAACCTGCACGCGCGAACCGCGCATACCCACACAGGCGCCCACGGGGTCGATACGGCCGTCGTTAGTCGACACAACGATTTTCGCGCGTGAGCCGGGATCGCGCGCCGCGGCGCGGATTGAAATAATTTGCTCGCTGATCTCTGGCACTTCTATTTTGAAGAGCTCAATCAGCATCTGCGGCGAGGTGCGGCTCAAAAACAGCTGAGGTCCGCGCTGCTCGGGGCGCACGTCGATGAGCAATGCGCGGATGCGATCGCTCATACGGAAATTTTCGCGCGGGATCATCTGATCGCGCATGAGAATGGCTTCGGCGTTGCCGCCTAGGTCTACAATAATGCTCTCGCGAGTTACTTTCTTTACTGTACCGGTAACCAGCTCGCCGATTTTGTCTTTGTATTCGTTCAGAACGATTTCGCGTTCGGCGTCTCGTACTTTTTGAACAATCACTTGCTTCGCAGTCTGCGCAGCGATGCGGCCGAAAGGCACATTGTCGATCTTCTCTTCGATCTTGCTGCCTACCTCAAGCGCCGCGTCTCGCTCCTGTACCTGCTCGAGCATGTACTGAGTAAATTCGTTGACGTATTCGTCGTCGGCGACCACCGTCCAGTTGCGGAAGGTCTCGTATTCGCCCGTTTTGCGGTCTACCGCAACTCGGCAATCGATCTCTTCTTCTTCGTTGAGCTTTCTAGTTGCCATTGCAAGCGCTGATTCGATTGCCTCGAAAATCACCTCGCGTGAGACGCCCTTCTCGTTAGAGACCGCGTCAACAACCATCAATATTTCTTTACTCATCATAACAGTGTCACCTTACTCGAAACTTGCGCCGGCCAGACCGGGGCACAGAGTAACCATAGCTAAAAGTCGATATTGGCCTTGTCGATATCTGCGAGCGTAATCTCGATCAGCTCGCCGTCGTCGGCATCGATGGCATCGATCGCCAGACCAATCCTGTCGTCTACTACCTTTTTAATCACGCCCTTAAACCGGCGGCGTCCCTGCAGCGCGCTGCGCAGGCGTACGTTAACCTTCTCGCCTACATACAACGCAAATTGCTCCGCGGTAAACAGCGGTCTATCCATCCCTGGCGACGACACCTCGAGGGTATATTCGCCTGTGATCGGATCTTCGACATCTAGCAAGGCGCTAACCTGACGGCTCACTTTCTCGCAATCTTCGATCCCTATGCCTTCTTCATGCTCGATATACACGCGCAGCAGTGAATATTTGCCCTGCTGCTGCAGCTCGATTCCCCACAGAATAAGCCCCAACGCCTCTACTGTCGGCGCTATCAATTCGGCTATCTGTACGGCTGCGTTCTTCACTCGTTATTCCCTAAAATCTCTGTTCTTCTCGTCACAAAACATTCTCGCCAACAAGATAACTCGCTAACAAGACAAAGAGTCGCGAACACAAACAACACATACAAAAAATGGGCTCAAGGCCCACTTCAAATACCTTAACGCCGACCCATGCGAGGCGACGCAAAGTGAATGTAGATGACGCCTCGAAGCGCCTCAATCGCACGAAATCAACTTCTCTAACGCGACCGTCTTACCAAGCCAAATTCGGCAGGGTGCGCATTATAACCGGAATTGGCTGAAAACCGCAATGCTGCTGGGGTGTTTCCAATCTGACATCCAGTCGATTCCCTTAGCCGACTAGATGCCAGATTAGCGCTTAATGCATCCTAAACTACCGGTAGATCGCCGCGCGCGCAGCCGCGTGGGTTTGCAGCGAGTAGAGGATGTCATCGTTTTGAATCATGCCGATGAAGACAAGATTCTCAACCGGATCAATCCAGAACCAAGAGCCGGCAATGCCCCACCACCAGTGCGTGCCCTGCGAAGCGGCTTGATAAGCCTCAGAATTTTCGACAATCGCAAAATCCAGACCAAAGACGTTACCCGGATAGAGGCCGCCGATATTTTCCACAGCTGCCGGCAGCTGGTTGGTGCGCATCAGCTCGATCGCCTCGGACGACAGCAGCTGTTGGCCGTTGTGCATGCCTCGATTTAAGTGCATTTGAACGAACTGTAAATAGTCGGCTGCTGTAGAGGTTAAGCCACCGCCGCCAGATTCGAACACCGGCGCGCTCTTAAAGTCGTAACTCCCAGCAATACCGCCGCGGTTGTCGGTGCGGCGCAGCGTGCCGTCGCTGTTAGGTGCGTATTGGCGCGAGAGGCGATGCGTATTTTCGGGCTTCACAAAAAAGCCTGTATCCACCATGCCGAGCGGATCGAACAGGCGCTGCTGCAGAAACTCGCCGAAGCTCATTCCCGACAGGCGTTCGACCATATAGCCCTGAACGTCGACAGAAATACTGTAAACCCACTGCGTGCCGGGCTGATAGCCAAGGGGAATGTCTTTTAGTGCAGGCATCGAATCAGCAAGCGACGTACCGGTCAGGTCCATAACTCCGGCCTTGGCATAGGCTTCGGCAACCGGCCCCTGCGAAAGCGGCGGCGTATAGAGCAGCCCGCCGGTATGGCTCATTAACTCTCGTACTGTCATCGCATGCTCTGCGGGCTCGGTTTCCCAGCTGCCATCGTCGTTCTGCGATGCGAACACCTGCATACCAGCAAGCTCGGGCAGATGCATTTCAACGGGATCGTCGAGCTGAAACTTGCCCTCGTCCCAGAGCATCATCAGCGCCGTGCCAGTCACCGGCTTGGTCATCGAGAATATGCGGAAGATCGTGTCTGTCTGCATAGGCACCTGATCTTCGACGTTCTGGAAGCCCATGGCCTCGGTCATAAGAACTTCGCCATTCTGCGCGACCGTTACGACGGCGCCGGAGAGCTTGCCCGCCTCGATGCGAGATTTTAGGTCTGCGGTGACGGCCTCTAATTGCTCCGGGCCAACGTCGGCGTTGGCGGCACTGCCGAAAAGTGCCAAGCAGGTGAGAATTGTCGTTGCGGCTGCGTTGGGCAGGTTGCGCAGAAAGTGTCCTTTCATGTATTCCTCCAAGAATCTATTTTTGGGCATCGCACTGGTCAGCGAGGGTTCGGTCATTAGAGCATCTAAATTGCGCTGAAAAAAGTCTGATAGAGCCTGTCAACGCCTCATTAAGGAACAGTTACCTCACGCCGCTACGGGGTCTTTACACGATCAGAACTTTTTCGAGCGCCTCGACGTAGAAATAGGTGTGGCAAATAGCTTAGTCTTAGATAACTTGCAGCCAAGTCAAAGCGGCGCGTGCCCTCTGAGCAACCAAAACTAAATACGTTGGATTATTGTTCAAAAAATAACGGAGTCTTCATGAAAATCGGTGCACCTAAAGAAACAATGAACTCAGAAGCGCGCGTTGCGCTAACCCCCGAAAGTGCACAAAGGCTCCAAAAACTCGGCTACGAATGCGTTGTCGAAGCCGGCGCAGGCTTGGCTGCCTCACTCCCCGACGCAGCTTACGAGGCGGCTGGGGTGACGGTAGTCGGCTCTGCGGCGGAGCTATGGAGCCAGGCCGACATTATCGTCAAAGTACGAGAACCCTCAGCCGACGAGCTAGACGCCTTTCCTTCGAACAAAATACTGGTGAGCTTCATTAATCCTGCCTCCAATGAGCCCCTGCTTGAGCAAATGAGGGCCAAGAACACGAGCGTTCTGGCCATGGATATGGTGCCCAGAATTAGCCGTGCGCAAAAGATGGATGCGCTATCGTCGATGGCCAACATCGCAGGCTACAGGGCTGTTATCGAAGCCAGCAATAACTTTGGCCGATTCTTTACAGGACAGATGACCGCTGCCGGCAAAGTACCGCCGGCGAGAGTATTAGTGCTGGGTGCCGGCGTAGCCGGACTCGCGGCTATTGGAACTTCGGTGTCACTCGGTGCTATTACGCTGGCGTTCGATGTGCGCCCCGAAGTCTCGGAACAGATCGAATCGATGGGAGCAGAATTTGTTTTCTTGGAATTCGATGAAGAGCAACTCGACGGCGCGGCTACCAATGGCTACGCGCCGCCCTCTAGCCAAGCTTTTATCGACAAGCAGCGCGAGAAATTTCGTGAGCTCGCGCCCTCTGTAGATATCGTTATCACCTCGGCGCTCATCCCTAATCGCCCCGCGCCAGAGCTGTGGACTGACGACATGGTTGCGAGCATGAAGCAGGGCTCTGTCATCGTTGACCTCGCCGCTGAGCGTGGCGGCAACTGCGCGCTGACAAAACCTGGCGAGAAATTTGTAACCGACAATGGCATTACCATTGTTGGCTACACCGACTTCCCAAGTCGCATGGCCGCGCAGTCCTCGACTCTTTACGCCAACAACATTCGCCACATGATCGACGATCTTACGCCTAACAAAGACGGCGTCGCAGTAATAGACATGGAGGACGATGTTATTCGCGGCGCCTTGGTTACGCATCAAGGCGAGATCACTTGGCCACCACCGTCGCCAAAAATTCAGGCGATTGCAGCGTCGGCGCCCAAGGCTAAGGAAGTCGTAGAAACCGGCGCCGAGAAAGCTGACCGCGAGCGCCGAGAACTGCAGCGATCGCTTAACAGCACAGCGCTAATGCTTGGAGTGGGCGGGTTCTTATGCCTTGCGTTAGGCTATGTCGCGCCGCCCAGTTTTATGCAGCATTTTATTGTTTTCGTGCTTTCCATTTTTATTGGTTTTCACGTTATCTGGGGCGTCTCTCATTCTCTCCATACGCCGTTAATGGCGATCACTAATGCTATTTCTTCGATCATCATCGTTGGCGCTTTGCTGCAGGTTGTCTCTGGCAGCTGGCTCGTGATGACTCTCGCCTCGATCGCTATTTTGATCGCTTCGGTCAACATCTTCGGCGGATTTTTGGTGACCCGCCGAATGCTTGCCATGTTCCAACGGAGTTAGGTTATGCACAGTTACGAAGGTCTTATTTCAGCTGCCTATGTTGTAGCGGCTATTCTCTTTATTCTTGCGCTAGGTGGATTATCTGGCCAAGAAAAAGCTAAGCGCGCCATTTGGTATGGCATTATCGGGATGGTTTTGGCCGTCGTAGCCACCGTAGGAGCAGCTGGAGGGCAGTGGGTGCTGATGGGCATTATGATCGCCCTAGGCGGCGTTGGTGGCTGGAGTATTGCCAACCGCGTGCAGATGACGCAGATGCCGGAGTTAATGGCCGGCTTTCACAGCTTAGTGGGTCTTGCCGCTGTTTTTATCGGCATCAACGCTCACCTCGAATTAACTGTCGCCAGAGCGGCGATCGATTCGGCGACAGTCAGTGAGTTGGCCGGGTTTGCCGCGACGATTGCAGCTAAGTCATCTGTCGAAATAAGCATCCTCAAAGTAGAAATGGTGTTGAGTCTTTTTATTGGCGCAATCACCTTCACAGGCTCGCTTATCGCCTACGGCAAACTCGCGGAGCGGCTCAGTTCGGCTCCCCTCACCTTGCCTGGTCGGCATATCTTAAATCTCGCGGCTATTCTGCTGTGCGTATGGCTGGGGTATTTATACCTTGTAGGTGGCGGACTGTGGACGCTAATCCTGATCACGCTAATCGCCGGCGCGTTAGGCTGCCACCTCATCCTCGGAATCGGTGGCGCAGACATGCCTGTCGTTGTCTCGATGTTAAATTCTTATTCGGGCTGGGCCGCCGCCGCAATCGGCTTCACACTCAGCAATGACCTTCTCATCGTGACTGGTGCCTTGGTTGGCTCCTCCGGCGCCATTCTTTCGTACATTATGTGCAAAGGAATGAACCGCTCTTTCGTCTCGGTTATTTTGGGCGGATGGGGCGGTGAATCAGAATCGTCTGCCAGCATCTCGGGCGAAATGCGCGAAGCCGACGTCGATAGTGTGGCACAGGAATTGGACGACGCAGACAGCGTTGTCATCGTGCCTGGCTATGGCATGGCCGTGGCGAAGGCGCAGGGTGCTGTTTCAGAGCTAAGCAAGAGACTGCGCGCGAAAGGCAAAACCGTCCGTTTTGCTATTCATCCCGTTGCGGGCAGACTCCCGGGGCATATGAATGTTCTTTTGGCAGAAGCCAAAGTGCCCTACGATTTTGTCTTGGAGATGGAAGAAATCAATCATGATTTCCCTCAAACCGATGTCGTCATCGTGATCGGCGCGAATGACATTGTTAACCCCTCGGCGCAGGATGATCCGGGCAGCCCAATCGCCGGCATGCCGGTGCTAGAGGTATGGAAAGCCCGAACCGTGTTTGTGTGTAAGCGCGGCAGGGGCACCGGTTACTCCGGAATAGAAAACCCCTTGTTCTTTAAAGAGAATACGCAAATGTTCTACGGCGATGCCAAAGCGTCAATCGACAGTCTTTTGCAGAAAATTAGTTAATGGCTTTCAGCACTTCTCTAGTTAAATCCCAGCGACCGAAGCCCTGTCTGCCATAGTCTAGCCCCCTTCTTACGATAACGAGATCATGGCTTGGCACCACGATGGTGAATTGCCCACGATTGCCTGAGGTGGAGTACGCGTCTTTGGGCACGTCATCTCGATCATCTGGCACAAGCCACCACTGGCCGCCATAAATGCTGCCGATCTCTTCTGTCGACGGCGCAGGGGTTCGAACAAAATCGATCCATTCTTTTGACAATAGGCGCTCTCCGTTCCATACGCCCTCGTTGAGATAGAGCAAGCCGAAGCGAGCCAAGTCTCGCGCGTTCGTGTAAACCTGACTGCTGAGAATAAAATCGCCGAACCTGTCGGTGCTCACCAGCGTGTTGCGCATACCGATACGATCGAGCAACGCCTTCCGCGGGAATTCGGCATAGTCTTTCTCGCCGCCCAACGCGCGTTTCATTGCATAAACCGCGAGCAGCGTATCGTAATTTTCGTAATCGAACCGCGCGCCGGGCTCGCGTATCAGCGCCCTACTGCGTGCACCCGTAACAGAGCTCGCGCCCGCCCAATAGGAGAGGCCAGAGCCCGTTGCGTACTCGAGGCGGTTATTGTCGATACTCTCGAGACCGCTAGACATATTTAACACATGCCGTAGGGTGATCTCGTTTCTCGGATCAGCTTCTGGCGAGGCAGCCGCGGGGAACCAGTCGAAGCCAAGCGGCGCATCGAGCGTCATCCTGCCTTCGTCGACGAGCATTCCGATAAGCGTTGCGCCAATACTCTTTGCCGTCGACCAAGTTCGCGTGCGCGTCGTCATATCGAAGCCAGCTGCATAGCGCTCGTGAACTATCTCGCCCTTGTGAACGATTAATAGACTGATCGTTTTCTGCTCGGGGGTCTCTCGGTCGAACGCCCAGTCGGATGAGGCAAGCAGCGCCGCCTGATCGATAGTCGCAGGGAGCGGTTTCTCTTCAACGAGATCGCCTTCCGGCCAAGGGATTCGCGCATGATTGCCAGGCGGGTAAGGCAAGATTAGTTCCGGCAGTTTGTCGATATCTGCAAGGGTTTGGTCTGGCGGCAAAATGATGCAGCCATTGCCTTCGCGAAACACCGCACGCATTGTTGGCGCGGCGCCCGGCGCACCAATTTCGACAGCCTTTAAGTCCCAGTCGACGCTATAGTCCCCGCCCTCTGCAGTGCCAATAGGATTCGGCAGAAACGCCAACTCATCGGCAAACACCTGCTCAAGCGTGCGCTCGGACGTGAACAGCCCATTGCACATAAAGACAGCCTGCTGACCGCGGCTAATCATCTCGCGCTGAGGCTGCCAGTAGTCGTAGGTGTCTTGCTGCTGCGCGTGCGCAGGTGTGGCTAGCGCTACAAGCAGTCCGAGACCGGCACTAAACTGTTTTGCAATTAACTTGGGCATAATTTGCTCCTATTAGGAATCGACACTCAGTATCGCCGGTAACTTGTTATTCGTAAATCGAGACTTACCGCGTACTTACAGCAGGTGCGTTCACCTCTCAACAGCCTACAAAGAGCCGCCCCCAACGACTGCAATCAGATAGGGTCCCCCGGCGGCATTGTCAGTGCTTCGGCTGGCGCATTCCGCGTCGGGTCTGCCTGCCAACGTCGAATGTCTGCCACAGCAGTCGCTTGATGCGAACTGGGGCTGCGTATGCTCTCAAGACTGCTAGCAAGTCGTGCCAGCGCCTGCGTAAGCACCGCCCTCACCTCTCCCGAGTTTTCATCGCTCGTGGCCTGAGTCATCATCTCGTTGATTGTGACGCGCTGCGCTACATGCAGCACCTGCGTGAGATAGTCACTCCCCTGCGTCTGCGCGCCCCAAGTCACCTCGAGCAGACGATCGACTACCTCCTCGAGGTTCGGGTAGTCACCCAAGCTGCCGTAGGCGACGAGTCGCGCCATGCGAGCGGGATGCAGGAGAATCTCGAGCGTGAGACTCGCCGCAGCTTCCGCCGCCCCTAGCGGATCGAAAAGCAGTTGAGTGCGGCCGGGAAAAGCCTCACCGGTAGCGTAGCGATGGGCAGAAGGCGGCAGCATCTTAAGAATTTCGGGATCGATTGCGAGGAACTCAGGCGTGAGCGTAGACAGGACCGTCTCGAGCGCGTCACGCTGCTCACCAGCCTCCACAATAGTAAGCGGTAACTGACCGTCGCCGCGAACGGCGTAGCGATAGTCCGCTCCGCCGACGCTCTGTGCAGCAGAGTTCAACTGAAAGCGATGATGCATGTATAGCGGCAATAGCGCCCACTCGAGTTCCGAAATCGGTGTGCCGCGATCAATAACGTTCTGACTGAAATTCTCCAAACCAATACGGCGAACTTCGATCTCGTGCTTGAGATGCTCTACAAGGTTGTCGCCGTTGTCCCAGACTCCTGCGAATTGATGCCCGGCACCGCGGAAATTATTGTTATTGTGGTCCATGAAAATCAGGCCGGTATCGAGGCTTTCTTGCACGATTGCTGCGAGCTCCTCGGCTGCATCGGCATCAGGGGCGAACTGCGAGTAGGCATAGCGCACGGCGAGCTTGTCGTATTCGCCGATACGCTGCACATAGGCATTCGACAGGTCGATGCGGCCATCGTCGGTGATCTCGATTAACGGCGCGGGATAGTCCATCACGCTCTCGCGGCCATAGACGCTGGCAATATAGTTGTGTGGAAATCCCAGCGTGTGCCCAACCTCATGCGCCGACAGCTGCCGCACACGGTCCAGCGCCATATTCACCGAAGCCGAGGTATCCGCGACCACTTCTGCCATGTAATCGAAAGCGGGCACCAGCGCCTGACCCATCAAATAGTCTTGGCGCAGACGCAGGCTGCCGAGGTTAACATTACCCTTGATGATCTCGCCCGTACGCGGATCCTGTACCGAGCCACCGTAGGAATAGCCGCGCGTGCGGCGATGCGTCCAGTGAATCATGTTGTAGCGTACATCTTGAGCATCCGCTCCTGCGGGCAGTTCGCGCACCTGAAACGCATCGATGAATCCGGCCGCGTCAAAGGCCTGATTCCACCACGAGGCGCCTTCGATCAGCGCCGTTTTTATCGGCTCCGGTGTGCCTGAATCAACGTAATAAACGATGGGCTCAACCGCTCTCGAGCGCGCCGCAGTGGGATCGACTTTCCAGACGATGGCGAGCAACGAGACGGACATTCTTGTCGGTATCGATATCTGTGCCGTAGTCTTGGATAGTGGGACCGAACGTGCCGATGCGCGGATCAGCTAGCCTAGGCTCGAAATTGTCGTCTGGCAGTTTTACGATCGAATGATGTTGGCGAAGGGTTATTGAATTTCCGCTAGCGGCAACCGAATTAACCAAGTTGCCAGGATTGCTGCTCGTGAATGTCAGCATCGCCTCGACTTCGACGTTTTCTGGATAGCCCACGGTATTGTCCAAAAATAGTGCGCTACGTGAGGTATCCAGCGAGAATGCGCCCTGATTGCTTCTCGCAATCTGCCCAACGACATCGCGCGCATCGCGCAGGAAAAAATTGGTGGCATCAACCAGCACACTGTCGCCTTCGGCTGCGACGATATCGAAACCCCAGATAACCGAAGGCGCAAACGCATCGTTGACTGCCTGCACCTCTAAAGGATTGTCACTCGTTGCCCTGTACCGGTAGTTGGGCTCAACTAATAACACCCTCGGACCCACACGCTGAGCGGCGAGTACATAAGTGCCGCGAAGCTGACCTCGATCGATACCAATCGGGTTTGAACCTAAGCCGGAGCCCATCGATATTTGATAGAGAAATTCGGTGTCGAGCTTGTCGATCTCCCAGTATAAATTGCCCGAGGCATCATCCCAATATAAGTTGAAATAGCCCTCTATTGCTGTGTTGCCTGCAACGGTCTCGCCGATTGTGGGCATTTCTTGTGCATTGACAGCATGAATGCCCGATACGAGTGCGCAAAAAAATACGGCACCAATGTAGCATTTGCGCAAAAGTGTTGATGATCTAAGCAGTTTTCTGAATAAATGCATGGCGGCTCTACTCACGATTCCTAGTTTCTGAAGTTGTCGGGGCGGTAACTATTTCTAACCTACAAGACTATGCAGTAACAGCGCCAGTGTTGGCAAAAAATTACTGTTCATTAATTAGGCACGATAGGCGAATTTTCGCACGACACAGTAAGCGATCATCGCCACGCTGGCTGCATTGGGCGACGAGGTTTTGTCATTCACTGGGGCGCAAGCCAGGCAGCTAGTGGTCATTGATAGCGCACATGAATGCAATATGAGTCATACATAGATCATTAATCTTCCATAGCAGCTCCTTAGGCGGAGAACGCCCCAAAGCCTTTTCTAAAGCCGTTTGCTACTAACGAAGCACTTTAACGTCAGCGATACAGAGATGAGTCCGTATAGGGCTTCTGGAAAAATTCTCTTCAAGCGAAGTGGTAGCAGGGCCCGCGACCGCCGTTGCTTACCTCTAGATTTTGCGTACATTGACCGATAATGTGCTGAGTCCAAAAAAATCACGCAATGTTAAAAAGAAGCACTGAAAGTACTGCTGACATAAGAACCCAGCGCTTTTTCGTAAGAACTCCTAACAGCGAGGGTGCCCTCTTTTGTAGGTTCAATTCCTAGCAATCTCAGCCAGGCTAGTACCGGCTGAGAATGGCTGTGCATGTTACTCACGGGAAATGACTGCATAGAGAATGCGGGAGTCGACCATGTCCGCCCAGCGCGCGGCGACTCCGGTGCATTCCAGGCATCAGGACCCGATAAAGTGCCCTCCCAGACAGATGGATAAGCTTCTCCATGGCGCTGCAAAGACATCGCTTCCCACTGCGCGACGGCAAATTCTGGGTCTATCTTTGCCGTGGCCCAGATAAGCGTCATGTTAATAGAGTACCAAATCCCACCAAGCGTCCCCTCTCCTACCCGGCTATTGCTTAAGTCGGGAGGCCAAATAACCCGCGCTCCCAAGGGACTATGCATACAATGCCCAGTTTTAAATATTTCGACGAGGGATTTTGATTGTTCGCTTGATGCGGCTCCACATAAGATCGCCCAAGGTTGAACCTCCAACCAACATCTATCTCGACCGATCACAGTACCTTCGGGCTGAGATTCAGTAGGCGGGCCATAGCCCCGGTCGAACCAACGTCCATTCCAACTGGCGGCGACCAATTCGCGCAATTGATGCGCAGCACTCCGGCAAAGATCTGCCGTGTCGCGCTCTCCTAAGTTCTCCATTAGCGGCGCAAATCGATTAAGCACCCAGCTACCCATTGCCGAGTTCAGGACCGAACTTCCCTTTTCGATCATCGAGTTCTTGTCGATCATCGGGTCTTGAAGAACCATATCGTTCCAATCGCTATTTAAAATACGTACGTGACCATTCTGGCCTCGACCAACATAATCAATAAAAAAATAAGCCTGCTTTTTTAAATTATCTTTAAGCGTCGTACTCGCCGCAGAATAATCAGGGTGATATTGCTGAGGAAGCTCGAACGCGGCCAAGTCACCGGTTACTGCCGCGTATTCGCTCGCTAACCACAGCGCCCATAGGTTTTGGTCAGAGGGACGTAGCAATTGGGTAAGAGGCTTCTTATTTCCTGTCAGAGCGTAAGGAAGGTCTCCGTCTGGGCCGCCCCAGGTACAAGTATTGCGAAGAACAGACAACGCAAGGTCAGGTTCGGAATAAACCAGTGGAATCGCGTGTTGAAGAGAGTCTCGTGCAGCGGCATTCCCACCTAGGCCAAACCCATAAACTGAGGACTGATTCAAGGTGTGCCCGCCTAGGATCGCGTCTTTGTTCGCCCCGCCCGAAAGCATGGCGACATGCCATGGAATTTCGCGAGCAACATGAGGGACGCTGAGAGACGTTGTCTTAGGGACTCTTGACCTCACCTTATTGAGCTGCTGCTCATAGAAACTTTCAGGCGACGAGATTTCTTCACCTGTCGAACGCCCGACACGAAACCATAAAGTTTGGGTATCACCTGGCTTTAAGTCTAGTCCAGTTTCAATTTGCAGTGTAGGCCATTGATCATTTTCCAATGCGGACAATTGCCCGCTATTTTCTGGGCTTAAGTCCTCGAGCAGTAATGTCGCAGGCGCTCCTATCGTCTCTGCTGGTTCATTGAAAATCTCTTGTGCGACAATTTTTTGCACCGAGCGATTGATGTCGTAACTGACTCGCAAAGCTGCTTTGTCACGCAGTTCGTCGGACTGAAATGTGTTTAGAAATCTCGGGCGCAGCGGCCATGACTCGATATGAGTCAATTGGCGCGGCTCTGCGTCTAGCGATAAAGTTAATTGAACCTTAACCAAAACCCACGACCGATCGCCTTCCGGACACAAAATAGTCCTCTCTAACCTCAATCCTTCGTATTCTGAGTGGACAGAGAAATGAGTGGGGCCAAATTGCCGAAGAGGTACAGTGTCTCTCGGACGATCAGAGTATAGAGACCCCCAACGCACTCCTCCCGATTCAAGGATAAGCGAATGACCACAGCCGTAAAGATCATCTTGATAGAACAGCCAGCGGTGACCTTCTCTTTCTTCGAATATTCCAATGTCTCCCCTATTAGAGGCGACGACTTGCAATGCCCGATTTCCAATAACATGGAAATGGCGACGGTTTTCTGGCCGATCAATCGGATCCCATAGCGAATTCAGATCAGCGTCTTGATCAATAAGATAATCAAACACAGGTAGGCCGTCCAGTGTCTTCCATTCTCCAAAGTAATTTTCAACTTTAGAGATCTTGCTAGGCTTAGTATCTGCCGGAGTCGTGGTGCATGCGGGAATTAGTCCGAGTCCCGCACCAAGCCATCCAAAATCTTGTATAAAGCGCCGGCGTTTCATTCGTATACCCGACTCACTTGCTCGCTTAAGGGAAATTCATTAATCCTTCAGTCAGAATTATCGTAACTCCTGACGGGTCGGTTAATGCTGCTGACTTTATCCCCAACGAGGTAAGAAATTTCGAGGGAGGCGCGATAGATATTTGCTTATCTCGCAGTGTCTGTATTGCCCTATCCAAATTTTTGACTTCAAAACCAATGCTATCTATCGCAGAGCCGCTAGTGGCGAATCGCGTCGTGGATGAGTCAGCAAAGCTCAAATTCATTCCCGGTACATTTGTCGTTGTCGAAATACTGCCACGGGATCGAATGGATAAGTGAAAGGCAGAGAGATACCAATCGAGAAGAGACTGATATTCAGACGTGTAAAAGTGTAGATGATAGGCAGTGGCGGCCACTGGAAGCGCTTGATCTTCTTGTAGTTCGACGTAAATTTCATCAGGCATTGTGATATACGCGTTCTTTTGGCCCTCGGCTCCTATAAAATCTCGCCCGACTTCGAAGCCAGCTGACCGCCATTTATCTAAAAAAGTTTCGATATCTCGCACCTTGAATCCTATGTGATCCATAACTGTACTGCGCGATCCTATCGATTGCTCATCGTTAGTTAACAATAGCATCATGTTAGGCAACTGGATGATCGTGCTTTCGCCTTCGTAGGCTACTACCCCGCCAAAGTGATTTACCCAAAGTGAAGTATGGTATTGCGTGTCCGAAACATTGAGGCGAACGTGCCCGAACGCGAGACCCTCACTGTTGTGTTCTGCGAGTTGTCCAAAGGCGTTGCAGCTTAAAAAAATGACAATGAGTAGACCGATTTTTACCATCGAAATGTACATCCCATTCTTTCCTTACTCTCTAATTTTTTTTCGCTTTCGTGCTTCATTAATGACAACAGAAACGGGCCCATTGCCTACGTTCGTAAGGCGGTATGCTATTTCTCCTCGCTGCCATTCCCAATCTCCAGAACGCCTGAGTTCCTCCGTTATTCCATCCTCACGCTCAATGTGAATCATTCCTGGGGACACCTGAGTAATGAATCCGGAATTTTGATGGCGAATTATGGGGGTCGATTCTTCGAGTTCTAATTCCAATCTATACGATCGGAACCATTGATCCTCGAGTTGAGGTAGTACATTAAGACCGGTAGGCAGGTCGTCTTGCTGCACGGATCCTGATGAAGAGTTTACCAACGCTAGAATTCTTAGAAGATAGTCGCCTTCGTTTCTTATACTGTGCGTAAACGGTGATGAAGCATATTCAGTAACAGCGCTGACCTCGCCCTTTAATGGACCAGAAGAAGAGCTTAACCGCGTAAGCAAAATCGCTTGATCGTGTACGTGCTCTAATGATTCGTCACCCGGATTTAACTGCACGTCCAATAGATAGAAATCTTCCTCATGATAGACAGTTCGATGCCTGGGCTCGTCTAGAAGATGAACCGCTTCACTCTCTAAACTCAAAGAACCTTCTGTTTGGCTTCGCCCACAAGAAGAGAGAATTGGCAAGAGGGCAGCGAGCGCAACCAACCAGCGCGCTCTTAAAAATCTTATCTTTATACCGAGCATACTACCTCCTTGTCTTTGCGACCTCATTTATCTTAATCGCATAGTTACGGTGCATACGCTCTTCCTATTCAGATATATTTAGCATCCAAATAGGAAGTCGCAATTCAAGTCAACGAGGCTCAAATCCTTGACTTTACAAGCTCGACATCGCTGTTTCGCCAGAGCTCATCAAATTGTCGCTTAACAATCGCCGCTTCTTGGGCTCGGCCTTGCGATTCAAGCGATTGATATAAGCCAAATGTCGCCCAGCCGTTACGCTGATTCCACTCTAAATCTTTACGGTAGACTTCTTCCGCTTCTTCCGCTCGACCCGAAGCTAATAATGCGGCTCCAAGGTATAAGCGGATTGACTGCGACCAGTCTGGCGGCTCTGTGTAACTGAGATTATCTTGATACTCAACTGCGTGACCATAATGCATGATTGCATTATCAAAATTGCCTTTCGCCTCCTCGATCTCACCGAATAATGCGTGCATTGCAAGACTTAGAACATGGTCTGCCGGAGTTGGACCAACTCCAGATTCATTGACACCGTCCGCTGTAATTTGTTCTCGTAAAAGAGCAAGTTCAGCCTCTGCAGGCGCAATATGCCCTTTGGCGGCATGGGCGCTGCCCATTACGTAGGCCCACATGCCCTTTAAGTAGGGCGTATTGGCTAGCTCTTTATTCGTCGCATTATTCGCGTGTATTTCATCCCACCTGCCGAACACTTTATCCGTTATCCAGACATGTGCTGAATTCTTATTGTTGCCGCCCAAAGATCCTATACCTGCCCCCGAATTTTGAATGGCTGCTGCGCTTGCACCCTCATAGTTCCCTTGAAGCATGTTGGCGTAACGAACAAAATCGAGGGCATGAGGTTTGTGGATTTTATGGGAGAGAGGGTAGGTTCCGATCATAGGGAAATTAGTGTCACCCCATATTTCTGCAAACTGGTCATCGACTATTTGAGATCTTTCGTTCGATAAAATCGCTTTTTCATACTCTCCTACGCGGAGATAGATATGTCCCGGCATGTGAACCATATGGCCTGAAATGGGCAGAGTCGCTTCAAGCTTCTGTGCCGACGGCATAGCAAGTTCAGGCTGACCAGAACCTTCCATTAAGTGGATATATAGATGATTAGCGCCGGGGTGATCAGGCTCAATTACCATAGCAGCCTCTAGTGCAGCTTTGCTTTCCAATGCACCGGGTTTAGCAGAACCATCAGATTCCCAATAATCCCATCGCGTGGTGTTCATATAAGCTTCACCGAAGACTGTCGCAATATCGGCGTCGTTCGGATACTTCTCGTGCAAACTGCGCATCGCAGCTAGAAAAGCAAAGTCTCTTTTCCTGTTATCGGGTATCGCGTCTTTGTTGTAGAGCACAAATGTAGCGTTAATTAGATCCTGTTCTAGCTGGCTCCCATTGCTCGCTAGATCAAGCGCCTGACGGATCGCCGCCAAACCTGCTCCTTGCGGATCATCCGGCAAATTTACATACCTACTATTGGGATTAGGGCCTGCGGCGTGTGCTACACCCCAATAAGGCATCGGGTTTGTAGGATCTAGCCGCGAGGCTTCTTGATAAGAGGCGATTGATTCAGGGAAATAGAATCCCCATGCCATTCGCAAGCCTTGATCAAAAAATGTCTGAGCAAGACCGGAATTCGAGTCTATTGAACGGCTATAAGTTCCTCCACCGGGTACCAGTACGGCGAGGGCATCGTCATCTGACTGCGAAAATACAGTTGCCGAAGCCCCTAGCAGGGGAAACAGAATTAAATATATAAATGAAGGCAATGCGGCTTTCCTATTCATGCTAATTTTCCTTGTTAAAAAAATACAATGTCGGCGCCTCTTTGTTATATTCGCAGCTTATTCTAGGACGATGGAAGTCGGTAATCACAAGTTTCAATATCTGGAATCATGAGGTGAGCATAGGGAATTATTTCAAATATTACAACGAGATCGATCATAGATGATTATTAAACTGCCCAGTCATAAAAAAGATCTTTGGGCTAAAATATAAAGTGTGTGGCTCCTTGGAGGCAATGCTTGTGCTCCTCAGTTTTCTAACCTGCCCGATTTATTCCGATAAGCACTGGCGTTGAATAGGTCGAACTGCAACGACAACCTCACAACCCGAAGGTAGAACTTCATTAATCGGCAGAGCATGACTTCGCTATCACTGTTGTTCTAGTTACCCCTAAGCACTTACAATAGCGATCGAAAGAACGGACTGCTCATTGAGGACCAGTCGCCAATTAGTAGACCACTACAGGATCGTAAAATATGATTATAGAATACCTTTCATCTCTTTTCGGTTGGTTGATATGGGGCTGGATAGGTTTCATGTGGCTTGCCATGACCATAAGCATGATAGGGTCAGGATTTAAATCAGCTGGCGCTACAAGCATGTTTGCACTGTGCGGTATTTTCGGGTTGCTGCTGATCCAAGTTACCGGAGCTGAAGTGCCGTTCCGAACACTCTTCGATTTATAGTGTTCCCAATGGATGAATCCTACTGGCCAGCGCTTGCGTGGATGATCATCTTGTTAGGTGCTAGGGCTTACATCCCCTCCGTCAAAGAGTGGAGTCAAGAGAATCCGGTACTATTTACCGTAGGGCTTTGGATAGGCGGTTCTTCCGCTCTAGCATTAATCTCCTCTCTAGCAAGCTAAGAACTCGGCGGATCAAAAGGCACAAAAAAGCCCACAAACAAGTAGCGGACTTAGAAGTCTTCTCGGACGTTACGGGAAGTATTTATGGTGGCGGGGGCAGGATTCGAATTACGTGTGTTTTTCAGAAATTTTATAGCGCGTTTTAGTATTTCTTGTTTGGGAATACCGCATAGGCGAGCGGCAAGTTTGAAAGGGATAAGTGCATTGCCTTGAATCATAAGAGCCTTATGCTGCATCGCTTCCTTGCACCCATGTTTGAAAATTAGTTACGCGCTTATTGTTAACAGATAGTCGCTTTCTCAAAATTAAGCCACGCAGCTACTAATAGCATACGCTGTGTATCTTAATTATTCGTTAACTGAGAGGACGTTTATTCTGCGGCATCAATCTTAAAGTCTTCCTGAAGCTTGCCCCAATGCGTTCTAAGCCCATTTTTATGGGCATCCTCCATCGGCAGCGCTTTGAGTGCTTCAGGCCAAAGTCCCCTTGCCTTACTCAGCGCGTCATCCAAATGTGGCTTTATTGCTCGCCATGGAATACCTGACTTATCTGCCCACGTTTGAAAGTGCGCCATGGTGACCGTATACCACTCCTTCGTTTTACCGAGATTGAGCGCGTACTGGGTTTCGTTTTCGATATAGACATTGGTTGTGACTATATCGTAAGCAGGAGACAGCCGTGGCGTGATCTTATCGGAGTATAGAAGGCTCCAGTTCTTGAGATGTGCATCGCCATTCGCCAAGAGAATATTCACCAGTAATCGCCTCGCGAACTGTTGAGCGTCGGCGAGCCCGTCGCCAGAAAAGTCATAAATGACTTTGCCGATAGTCTCGTAATTAGCGGAAGCGTATTTTTCGTGCGGGTACTTCACCAGAATTTGCGCGAAGTCTTCCATGTGGATGCGTTGATTATCCTCGCGATCAAATCGCTTGATGGCGAAGGCTTTCTTCTCATCGGGTAAGTTAATTTGTGGCAGGTTATCGAGCTTATACAGCTCGACAAGTTTGATCTCAGGGATATCAACGCCAACGAGCCCCGCCAGCGACATGGCCGTGTATTCGTTCAGCGGTACGAACTTATGCTTGGTTGAGGGCGTTTTGATGATCCAGTCACCCAGCACATCGCCCTTAGATAAATTATATCGCCCATCCTTTTCCTTCATAGAAAATTTCATTTGCACGCCGGCCAAAGAAAACTTGTTTCCCCGAGTAAGCTTTTCGAACTTAACCGCCTTGGCTTTTCCGTGCGTTTTTAGCACGGAATTAGGAACGTCTTCAGGTTCCATCGGCGTGGCTTCGATAGCCCCCGGCAAATCTTCGCCAAGGTACGAGAGAATGTGAAGTTCATTATCAACGTGCACCTTCAGGCCTTGTGCGATTAGCTCGCGTAACGAACCTTCTGGCAGCAAGTTTGAAAGCACAGGATGCAGCCGTTGATTTCGTGCCCACGGCTCTGCCATGAGCTTGGCCGCATTCGGAAAGTTGGGGTGCGTGGTCAGGCTGAATGTCGGGCGTTCAGGATTATTTTTGAATGTATCTGCCATGCTCAATACATTGCGGCCATTCTTAAACCCTGCGAGATAGCCGACCAAAACGCCGTGGATGGAGAGCTGTAATACATTCACTTCATCATTTGTATCTGTGCTCATTCGTTTTCTCCCAGCAATCCTTGCCATGGATCATCGGTTAGAGACTTACTCTTTTCTTTGCCCGTCTGGCTTCGCTCGGTTGGTGCCCCAGTTGATGACAAAGCCTCGTCGGTCAATACAGCCAGCACAGAATTTAGCTTTTCTTGGGGGATAAGCAGCAACTCGCTCTTAAGCCCCTTGGCGATTAACTCAAGCGTATCGAGCCGAGGATTTCCTTTGGATTCCAGTCGCTGATATTGTTGGCGCGATATACCGACGCGCAACATCATAGCGTGCTGCTTGAGTGCCAGTGCTATACGGCGTTTTTTGATCTGTTCGAGTAGTGAATTCACGATGAAACTCATATGTTGCTATCTATATATAAGAAACATATTAGTTTCTTTTTTGTGTATTAGCAATATATAAGTTGCTTTAAGGTGTTCTGGTTGGCTTTGTTACGAAAAGAGGCTTAAAGTTAGGAAATCTCATCTTCAAAGTGGGACTAACAATGGGGAAAGGTCAGCATACTAATGCCGCTCTATCTTCTGAGCAAGGAATGATCGTTATAGCCCAATGTAGTTGACCTCGGCCAACTATAGCGAAAACGTTTAGGGATGGAGGACCGAGGAATGCTTCGAATAATTGCCTACCTCTGCATTTGGACTACACCGATACAAGTGACACTTGTTTTGTGGGGCGTCTACATCGTTGCTGTATCTGACTACAGTCTATATTCATTAACCAATTTTGAATTCATCACGAATCAACTCAGTTTCCTATTACCTGTAATTGATTGGATGTACACATGGATATCGAAGCCATTACTAGATTGGGTGCTGTCAATTCCGATAGTTTTACATCAATCAGTAAAGGCAGTTGCTTCGACATGGTTTGGTATTTGGCTGTTACGTAATTTAGAGAAAAAATACAATTCTCTTTGAGGACAACGCTTCAAATCGGAGGCAATGTGAAGATTTCAAAATTCGACGAAATAGTTAGCCTAGGTATTATAAATTTAGAGCGATTATTGTTACTTTTTATAGTAGCAGGCACTGTATGGGCAGCAGGAATCGATATTCTAGGGTGGTTTGACAGCCAAGATAAAATGGCCTTATCGGATTTGTTCTTATTATTTATTTACGCTGAGATATTGGGAATGGTTGGAGCTTTTTATCGAGACAATCGAATTCCGGTGACCCTGCCTTTGATTATCGCTATTACAGCATTAACAAGAATGATAGTTCTGACTACTAAAGGCAGCGACCCCATCTATATTGTTTATGAAAGCCTTGGAATTTTATTTCTCGCCTTAAGCGCAATCGTATTAAGTTTCAAAGATAAGATGAGCCTAAATAAGCTGAAGGAAAGCAGGCGCAAATATCAAAGCGATGATGAATAAATCTTTATGACGCCCATAGTCTATTACGGATTCGGCCTGCTATTACTGATGTTTTTGAATGCCGAGTTAGCCGGACGGGATTACACTGCCATAGACTTCGCACTTATTGCGTTTATTATCTTCGTGGTCGCAATGCGCGGGTTCAAGAATCGGTAGCACAACTCGAGCAACACCAAGACCGCTATTTAGCTAACGCGAATATAGGGTAGAGCGTGTTCAATCAATACTCTATTATTTCGAAAAAGTGAGAGAATGATATGGAAGTAGAAAACCGAGTTCACCCTAGCGACGAACAAATAACCGGCTTTCAAGAAGGCGACATAGATACACCTATCTACATGCTGAACTTGCTCAAGTTTAAGGGAAAAGCTGAATACGCAGATGGTCGCGACACTCCCATGACAGGCGCAGAGGCTTATGGCGTATACGGCAAGGAAGTTCAAACCCACATAGAAAAGGTAGGTGGCAAAGCGATCTTTTTCGGAGACATTAGCCGGTTGATGCTTGGCGAAGTAGAAGACTTGTGGGACAAGGTGGCGATTGTAATGTACCCAAGTCGTAAGGCAATGATGGCAATGATAAAAAATCCTGACTATCAGGAAAGCTCGAAGCATCGCGAGGCCGGGCTAGAAGGTCAGCTGAATATCGAAGTTAAGAATGACAGAGCTGATATTACTTGGGCTTAGCAGGCTACTTATTGCAGTTGGGCCAGCGATCGCATATCTCCAAGGCGGGCATGATTAATGACCGACCCCCATTTCTTTTAGAATTTCGAGTGCTGACTCTGCATCGTTGATTAGATTTTCATGATTCTCAATGAATTGGTCCTCTGAGGTCTTCCCAGTACTTATGCCTAGAGCAAGTCGGTCAGTCTCATTTAGATTAACTCTAATTTCAATTACAAGTTGGTGGAGTACTTCTAATAACTGTCCTTTAGACCATTCATCACTCATTGCTTAACTCACTTTTCAGACTTCGAAAGAAATTTAAAGTTCGCAGCGTCTTGCTTTGGCTTGTATGTTGCCTTCAACGCCTCATAACCATCTGCGTCTATTAGCTTGTCACGACCTAATTATTAACTCAAGTATCTTTTGTTGTTTTTGGTTAAATCTAATGCCAATTCACAGCCTCTCATCATCGATCTTACATAACCAATGTGCTTCTGAGTGCTATGCATATGGTAAAGTTTATAAAGGTCACCACAATACGGTGTAGCTCGTACCAGTATACGGTGTGGTGCAGTTAATTTTACTTAAAGCTCCTAGGAGCGCCAGTAGTAGGTTTAATGTCAAGCTTCCCACCGCAATTCGAGCAAGAATTGGTATGACATTTATCTGCAACACAAATAATTACGGAATTAACTAATTTTCTAATTTCTGAATATAATTCGATCAATTAAACTTAATGGCTAAATTTTTATGAGGATGCATGCTTGAACCTAAAATGTGTTGGGGGAAGGCTACGAATCTAAAGAACCTTTAACCTTTTTATGGATAGCTCCATGACAGAGCGTGTAATCTCCTTAATCAGCGCAGCAGCAGTCGTTATCTCCCTAATATTTGTGGGCTTCGAACTTAGGCAAGCACGCCAATTAGCCATTGCTGATCAAATGAATATCCAGTGGACACTTCATGAAAATGATTACTTCCAGTACAGCAACGGCTTAATGACTGAATCTGTCTGGGAAGAAAAGCTACGTGCAATTCGCGGAGATCTTTTTGTGTGTGAAATGAAGGACATTTGGAATTGGAGAGTTGGTCTTGTAGAGCAAGGCTTTAGAGATATACTTGAGGCGCTCCCAACCAGTTGTAAATTTTAATTTTTACTGATACTTATCTATTCGCCGCCAAGTGGTGACACGAGGCTAGTTTTCCACATCAGCCACGTTAGCCATCAAATCCCTAACTTTCTTTCGTCAAGAATTACGCCTCTCACTCAATATAACCGCCAACTCGATCGCAGAACTCTTCTCGGGCTACTTGCAGAGATTTTTGCTAAAGACCTCTCCAAGTTGACGGTGTAAAATTGGTGTGGCCAACATATAACGTCAGATATACCGTCAAAATTACGAAATATTAGCGGAAGTCTCAAGCGTTCAGCGGATCAATAGACACAAAAAAGCCCACAAATAGTGGGCTTAGAAGTCTTCTCGGACGTTACGGGAAGTGTTTGTGGTACCGGGGGCATCTCCCGAAATGGCTTCATAAATTACCGTTTTTATATGACTATTAATTACAACTAATGAATTTATACCGCCATTGGCCGCGTACCGCCAAGAAGGTTAATGATGACGGCATAACCCTCTACTGAAGAACTCAATTATTAATGCGGGGATTACATTAGGGCTAGTGTTAAAGTTTGCTCGACTAGTTATAGCTGTTGTTACGAATCAAATATTTAAATACATCTGACTCACGATTACATAAATCATTATGTAATTAGATTTTAAGGTATGTCCGAAAGAATTTCTTGGGCTAACTGAACGATCTTTGGATAAGGAATTTTCATACATTCGTAATCTTTATTTGCGACACATTCGATTTGCAAACAAAACTGACAATCAAGGTGGCGCTCTACAAAAAACTCTGCTCCAAGTACAACTGGGGGAACAGACCCTGGCAAAATCAACGATGGTGTACCAACTGCTTTCGCTAGCCATTGAGAAGAAGTCGCTACAGTGATTAATAGGTGTGAGGCTTTTAACATTTCAAGCGTCTTCAGCATAGATTGCGAGCCATCAAAAGAGGACCAAACGTGAAATCCTGTATCTCGCAATGAGTCAATTAGCTTTTGATGATCTAAGTATTCCTTGTTTTTCCCACTCCCTGAATAGTTCACTGCAACAACTTTCTGTTTATTGGCGATGGCTTCTAGTTCCTCGTCTACGCTGACATTGAGACTTAGGTCATAAGCGCCTTTAAACGAACAACAATGTTGAAGATAAAAAAGAGCGTAATGGTCATAGTCGTGATTGGATTCCCACCACTTGCCTTTCCAATCATTCATATTATTAAATGAGCTAACTAGGAAGTTAGTCGACTTAAAATAATCTGGATCAGCTTTCCCATTTATTATTTCCTGAGAGACTGCTTCTGTTGATTGTGATATAAGATTTCCTTGAACATTTTGACCAGCCTCTCGAAGAAAAGTTGCTAAATAACAGGGCATAAACCATGTATCGATACAGATTATTTTGTCGTAATTACGCTGTATCAAAAACAAAGCTATCGAAGAAAAACTTGCTATCGCGCTAAGAGGATCGTTAGGCCATTGTGCTTTTTCAACACGTAAAACGTTATCTATTTCAGGACAAAGTTCTGCGAGCTCAACTCCCGAGCCAAACACGAGAGCATCAACACTGCTCAAAGGATCTTCCTCCTTAATCATTCTAACAGCAGGAATAAGAATGTTTGCGATATCACCAAGTCCAAGTAACCTAATGACCAGTATTTTCATCAATTGGTGAGACCCTGCTCTCGAAGTACTTATCAGAGATAACTAACTGAATTTGTCAGTCTTAATTAAAATATGGCGGAAGAGTCAGAAGTCAAACTTATTGACTAATCTGCTTTTTTAATTATATTTAATTTTAAAATTTATAATTAGTGGACTTCCCACGGCTTACTTTTTCGACTTGCACAGCAGTCAATTTTTGCATCAGACTCCTCTAAGTTGACGGTATAAAGTTGGTGTGGCCACCATATACCGTCAGATATGCCGTCAAAGTTACGATATATTAGCGGAAGTCTCAAGCGTTCAGCGGATCAATAGACACAAAAAAGCCCACAAATAGTGGGCTTAGAAGTCTTCTCGGAAGTTACGGGAAGTGTTTGTGGTAGCGGGGGCAGGATTTGAACCTACGACCTTCGGGTTATGAGCCCGACGAGCTGCCAGACTGCTCCACCCCGCATCAAAATAGTTAATCTTTACTGGCGGCTAGCCCGAATGCAGACATAGCTAATTAAGTGCTGAGAGTATAGGGTGTAACCTCACCCGCGTCAACCTCAGTGGTGAATCGCCCTAAAACCACGTCTAGCTCGCCTGCTCTATAGGTAGCGATCTCACTCTTACTCCATTCGCAGCGAAAAGCGCATTCGCCAGGGCTGGCATACTTGGCGGCACACCGGGTTCACCGATTCCGCCTGGCGCCTCTTCGTTGGCCATTATATGCACCCGCATTTCGGGCACCTCACCTAGTCGCATCATGCGATAACTATCGAAATTAGCCTGCACGACCTTGCCAGATTCTATAGATATCCCACCCCATAGCGCTGCAGTAATGCCATCGATCATTGCGCCCTCCATCTGTTGCTCGACAATATCAGGATTAACGACCCGCCCACAATCAACAACGCAGGTCATCCTTTCTACTTTTATCTTGTCATCAGCCCCTAATGATATCTCGGCAACTTCTGCCACTATACTCGCAAAGCACTCGTGGATTGCCATTCCGCGAAAATGGCCTTTAGGCAGCGGCTTGTTCCAATTTGACTCAGCTTCAAGAGTATCGAGCACAGCGAGGAATCGTGGTTTATCGGTGAGCAGCGCGCGCCTTAACTCAAAAGGGTCTCGCCCAGAGACTGAGGCGATCTCATCCATCATGCTCTCGACGTAAAATCCATTATGGCTGCTTCCAACCGATCGCCAGCTACCCGATGGGATTGTGCTTTCGAATTCAGTGAGAGTCACCGACTGATTTGGAATCGCATATGGAATGTTAACCGCACCCTCGACCGAAAAAGGATCGCTGCCATTAACAAGCGCTGCGGAAAAATTACGCTTAGCAACGGAAGTTGCAACCACGTGATTCGACCAAGAAATTGGCAAACCCGCTGCATCTAAGCCCACTTTAAAACGCGATGCGCTCATAGGCCGGTAGTAGTCATGTTGCACGTCTTCTTCGCGTGACCATAAAAGTTTAACTGGTTTGAGCACCGCTTTGGAGATGAGTGCTGCCTGCAGTACGAAGTCTGCTTCGTAACGCCTACCGAATGCGCCGCCCATGAGTGTTGTGTGCAAGGTGATTTGCTCGAGCGCCAAACCAAGGGCTTTCTGTAGAACCGCCAAAGTATGCGACTCCCCTTGAGTGGGCGCCCAGATTTCGAGCGCCGGTTCGCCGCGAGCATCTAAAGAATAATGTGCAGTGCAGTTCATCGGCTCCATGCAGAGATGAGCTAAGAATGGGACCGTAAAGTCTGCTTCTATGATTTTTTTTGCCACTGCGAGGCTGTCACTCACCGAGCCGTCACTGCGCATATTGGCCCCCTGGCCGGACAGCAGCGATGCAAACTCTCCTCTTAACGTCTCATCACTTAAAGCGGCAACGCCGCCGTCTCCGAATATCGGCGCCAGTGCCTGCAAGCCTTTCTGCGCTCTCCAATAGCTTGACGCTACCACCGCAACAGCGTCGGGCATTGAGACTATCGATTGGACTCCCGCGGCCTCTTGTGCTTGTGCAAGCAAGGTTACGACACGCTCTACGCCGTTTATCGCAAGGGCAGCAGACTCGTTCAAGTTTTCGAGCTTTCCTACAAAATTTGGACTCGCAGCAACTGTGGCGTAAACCATGCCCGGGACCACAACATCAATGCCGAACTGCGCGGAACCATCGACCTTCGCCGGTGAATCTAAGCGCTGCGCGCGTTTACCTATTATCGAATAGTCATTTGGGTTCTTTACTTGTACGTCGTTGGGAATAGGCAATTTATTCGCAAGCGTGGCGAGTGCGCCATAACTCGCCTGTCGGTTACTGCCTCGGTGATACACAACACCCGTGTCAGTGCTCAAATCAGCGGCATCGACACCCCAGCTTTCCGCCGCAGCGTTGACCAGCATCTGTCGAGCGGTCGCGCCGGCAAGCGCAATAGTTGGCCACCAGCGCCTTACTGCGGAACTACCGCCGGTGCCTCGCGAGCCCGTAAGCGGATTGACGAACTGCGCCGTCACAGGAGCAGTCTCAGATTGCACATTTTCCCAGTTAGCATCGAGCTCCTCTGCCACAATCATAGGCAGTGAAGTATGAACACCTTGACCCATCTCAGAGCTTGGCACACGAATCATAATCGACTCATCCGCACCTATCGATAGCCACGCAGTAACGTCTGCCGCGCGCGCGGCGTCTGCGATATCAGCACCCTCACCATTGCCACAGCCGGTCAATCCAAACCCAAGAGAAAGCCCACTCACAGAAACAAGGGCGCCTTTTAAAAATTGACGCCTATTTGACGCGCTCATACCCTTCGCCTCAGATTATTCCTCACCAAAACTCTTTCCCGATATGAGCCCGCCTCTTGTCGATTCCGGCTATTATTTACGCTCGTAGTGCCCCATCAGCATACCCGATGCAAGCACATGACCATCCATCGCCGCACGTAATTCCTCGGCGTTCAGGCCTGGCGCCAACGCCAGATCAGCGTCTAGCGCGTACACGCGAAAATGGTAGGCATGAAGTTGCCCATTGACCGGAGGTCGGGGACCAAAGTAGCCGGTGCGCCCCAGCCCATTAACGCCGTTAATCATGCCCTCAAGACCAATGATGCCGATAACTTCGGCGTCGCTCGCCATGCCTTGAGGCAAGCCGCTAGCACTAGCCGGAATGTTGTAGCCAACCCAATGCACAAATGGAGCAGACATCATGCCAAGTTCAACGACTTTCGGATCATCACAAATCAGCGCAAGTTGAGCCGTGCCTTTAGGCAAATTAGTCCAGCTCAGATCGATTGAAGTGTTTGCGCCATAGCCTGAAAATTCTTCTGGCACCATCCCATGATGATCAAAGACACTGCTGGAGACCTTAACGGTTTCAGGCTCCTGTGCGTTGCTCGTTGTCGCCGCAACGAACAAAAAAGAGAGTAATGACGCCCTAGCTAGACCTAGAAATACGCGGGCAATTGGACGCGCTAAGCGACGTATAAAACGAGAGATGAATGTGTGCATGGCAAAGACCTTCTAAAAGAATGAAAAACCACTAATGTTGCCGCAGAACTGGCGCCAATGCAAAACAACGCGACAAACGTCAGAAGCCAAGTCTGTCCGCATTGGCGTGCGTGCAAGCGATTAGCTCCTATTCCTCTGCCAACCAGCTCATATCATCTTCACCAAGCACGAGCAGTTCGGCATTCTCCCGCCGTTGTTGTTCAGCCTTGCGCGCAGTATCAAGCACATCTTTTGGAAGATCGCCACCCACTAAGATTCCTCGTTTAGTTGTTGGCGCGTAATAAATGCGCGCGTTCGCCATTTCGTCGGTTGTTTCTGGGCCATAAACTACGTCCATACTGGGGTCGGGGTTAAACCGATTGTTGCTTGAGTTATCGAACCACCACGACAAGTGCATTACAGAGCCTGTGGGTAAAAATTTTGGCTCTTTATATTCGTACAAAAACTGCCAGTTAAAGTCATAGTCAGGCACCCATAGCAGCGTCTCGCGCTCACCATCGGGGTATTCGACTTCGTAACGCATTGCCTTGCCGCGATAGTGCATGTGCGGCCCCATCGATAGCAGGTAAATGTCTTCGTCAATGGCGAAAGTATTATTCACTCTGAAATTAGGGTCGCCCGCGGGGATTGTCCATCCTCTGTGGGGTAATAAATTGGTTTCAACGACGTGATCGATCACAGCGCCGTCTTCATAGAAAACGAAGCCCGCTTTGGTCATATCGGTAACTGCCGTGCCTTCGCCTGGGTCTTTGTGGTAGTGCATGTTGACAGTGATGAAGGGATCTTCGGGCATCAATACGCCCCAACCCTCGGGGTAAGTAAACGGTCCGCGGCCGGGAACGCCGACCCCCATGTGGCTAGACACGATGTGATGCACCCAAGGACCGCCGGGATTAAGCTCAGCCTTCGCTATCCATTTAGGCTCGGTATGCGCGCCTTCCGGTACTGGCATCTGAATTGTAGGCTGCCAATCTTCAATACTGTCTGCAACTCTTACTGGCTTCTCAAATTGAACGACCAAGTCTGGATCGCCGATCCACCAGCCAGACTCCGGCATCTCTGTACTGCTGTTTGCCATTTCTTGTTTAGTGGTGTTTGGATTCCCCTCTAAAACCCCTCCATCGATCCACGCGATGAGGGTCGCCTTCTCGGTGTCGTCGATATACCGTTCGTCTTTAAATTCGCCACGATGCCGTTCGTGCGCGCCCCATGGTGGCATATAGCCAGTGATAAGTGCATTGCGAATCATAGGTGCCCATGCGCGAGCCTGATTGTAATCGAGTAGCGACATCGGCGCGGTTATTCCGCCGACTCTAGGGCCGTCCGGCTGATGACATGCGGCACAGTTTTTTTCAAAAAGCGGTAACGCATCGGTATAAAAAGTAGGCGCTGTACCCTGAGCGTAAATCGCAGAGGCAAACAGAGCGGTGGACATTGCAGAGGTGGCTTTTAGACTCCACAATGCTTGTGTTCTCGAAAATTTACGCATAGTGATAATCCTACTGATTTTATTATTCGAATATTCCAAATTTAGGCCAAAACAGGGTCACTAAGCAAGTGGCTATTAACCGTTTAAAGCGCTGAGAATGACCAAGGCGAACTACGGCTATGTGCAGCGTTAATACGGGTTGTTCGCCTTTAGCTCCTGGCCTGTCGTCACTGGTGGACCCTAACGCCGAGAATAAGGTTTAATCAGATGGTTGATAATGATTCAATATGAACTTCTAAGTTCCCTGTGGAGAATGTAATGAAAAATCTTTTAACCTACGTGTTTGCGCTCACGATGGCCTATTCAGCTGTCAATGCAGCAGAGGCAGACATTGCCGCTGCGTTGCAACACCCCGACCGCCCTAGCGCAGACAGCGAAAACGATGCCCGCCGTATGCCACTCGCGGTACTCGAATTCGCAGGGCTACAAACCGGTATGAGTGTCCTCGAACTAGAAGCCGGCGGGGGCTATTACACCGAAATCATTAGTCGCGCTGTAGGTGCTGACGGCAACGTAATATTGCAGCATGCGCCTGGCCTCATGGAGTTTGTTGGCGATGGCATAGACGTTCGGACGGCTGGCGGACGGCTCGGTAACGTGGAGGTAAGCATCACAGACTTCGATAACCTTGCCGCAGAAGATAACAGCGTCGATCTCGTCACCTGGATTCAGGGGCCGCACGAACTAGGTTTCACACCCGAAGGGAAAAGCCTGGGCGACCCAGCTAAGGCTTTCCAAGAAATAGCCCGTGTACTTAAGCCGGGCGGGTTCTTCATCGCCTCTGATCACATTGCGCTAGAGGGTACCGGAATAGAAGCGGGTGGATCACTGCACAGGGTAGCTGAGAGCGTGATCACCCAACTCGCTCAAAATGCTGGTCTTATCATTGCACGCAGCTCTGACCTCCTAAAGAATGCTGATGATCCTTTAAACGTCGGCGTCTTTGCGCCAGCTGTCCGAGGCAAGACAAGCCAATTTTTAATCGCGTACATTAAATAGGAACTACTAATGCGATTCCAGCCAACTCGAGTCGTTCTGGCATTGAGCTTAGCACTCGTCCTAAGCTCAAGCTTGACGTCGGCTCAGGTCAAGCCTGTAGCGCGGCTCAATAAAACGATAGAATTACTCGATAATGACCATGCCGCCCTGGGGCTGCTAGCTTTTGACTACTCGCTGAATAATGCTCGTGCTCTGGCGCGCTCAAACCTAGACTTTGTCATCATCGATATGGAGCATGCGCCATTCGATGTCGAACGCTTACGTGAGTTTTTGCTAGGCATGACTGACAAAAATGAAATAATGACGAAGGGCAGCCTTCAGCCAAACGTCACGCCTCTTGTAAGAATTCCTGCCTCCCGTGGCGCCGAGATCATTACGCAGGTTAAGCAGGTGCTTGATGTCGGAGTATTCGGTGTGATGTTCCCATCAGTTGATAATCGTAGTCAGGCAGAAATGGCGATAAGGACCATGCGCTACCCGCAACTTAAAGCGGTCGATGATTTCGAACCAGCCGGTTTACGAGGTCGTAATCCCGCCAACGCAAGTTGGTATTGGGGCATATCCGACTACTATCAAAAAGCAGATGTATGGCCACTCGATGAAGAAGGAGAATTACTAGCGATTATCCAAATCGAAACCCCTGAAGGGGTCGAAAATATCGACTCTATTATTTCTGTCCCCGGGATAGGTGCTGTGTTCATAGGCCCCTCTGATCTCAGCGCCGCAATGGGCTACGCCACCGCTAACTATCCGGAAGTCGAGATTGCCATCCAAACAGTTTTAGAGGCATGTATAGAAAATGACGTAACTTGCGCAATTACCACCTCGGCGTTGACGGTTGAAAAACGGCTTGCAGAGGGCTTTACGATGGTCACGGTGGGAACCGATAGCGGACTTCCATACCGTGCTGCAGAAACACTCAAAAGCGCACGAGGCGTAAATAATTAAAAACCTTACTAAAACTCTATAGATTAAACTGCGAAAAATCTCAAAAAAGTGAAATTCGTCCAATCAAAGAAGCGTAAAGTAAGAAATAGTCCCAACTAAAAAAAGAGCGACTGTACAAATAGCTAAATAATATTTAACCGATTTTAGAGCCACGCTTGGTTCCTCTATAGCTGTGCCAAGCTCAACTTCTTGCAGATGATCGCTGAATGTACTTCCTCTAGGAGTCGATTCCTTTGAGCTATCATTGAAGCCACTGTCCTGCGTGCTTCCCAGCGCATTAGGCTCATAGAGATCGAGATCTTTCAATACTTGGAGGGCATTTCTATGACCAGAGGAACTTCTAGCAATCGCGGACAAAAAAAGCTTTTCTTTGGGACGAGGGACGTCAAAATAAGCATGGAAAACCCGTTTGTTACGCGTAAGCCGATCTATAAGCGATACTATTCGTGTAGGTACGGGCACCGCACAAAGAATCCCTATATCGCTTCCCGGCAAACTCGAGCAAATCGTTTCGATATCTTGCCAATTTTCTTCAGATAGCTCTACGCTGCTAGGAATAAGCAGTACTTTTCTATTAGCATTTCGCTCACTTAGACTAGAAATCCGTTCAAGGGGGATATTTCCTATTTCGCCATTTATGACATCTAAAATTTTCTTACTACTTAAAGAATCAAAGTAAATTAATTCGCATAAAGACGAAATACGCAGTCTTTCAGTAACAATTTTATAATAATATGTCGATAGACTTTGGCTAGCGCTATGAATAAAACTAAAGGGTGACGGCGAATACAGCTGTTGCAGCAAGCGGCGAACTTTCCGCTCATGACCTTTTGTTAAATAGAACCCCTCTGGTTTTTGCCTATCTTCAAAATCTCGCTTAAGGCTCTCTATTAAGCGGCTTTGCCTCGACCTGTCGCGCATACGTAAAACCTTCTAAACACCTACTAGTAGGCAGCAATTTGGAGAACACGACGGAATGCTACCCAGCTCGCATTTCAGTTAAAATTACCTTAAAGTAAAACGCAGGCTTGTGCTAGTGCCCGACTATAGCGAGCAATGATTTTATAAATCATCCTTTCTGATACTAAAGCATAATTAAATCATATACTTGAATGTAAATTCGACTTGGCGCGGGGAATCACATCATGGAAACTTGATCCAGTTACGCGTAGATTTGCTAGTCGATTCCGGAGCTTCAACAAAGATCAGTGCTAAAATATCTTGTGCAGTGGGGATACGCATCTCTTTACCAGCAAGGAGCCAATTTGGGTTCTGAGATCGAAACGCGCCAGGATTAGCTTGGACAAAAGCGGAACGGATAAATTGTTTTTTTATTCCAGAATTCGGAATAGTTATAGATATTATTTGATCTAAAGTATCCCCAGGTTGAATTCGGTAAACTCCTCCCTCTAATTGTTCTTTTTGTCTTTCCTTAAGATATCTATCGACTTCTACGTCTTCAAGTAACAGTTTCAACGCCGAGTCGATATCGGATTCAGCGCTAAGCAAAGTACCAGAAAATAACCCTAAGAACAAAATGCACGAAATTTGTGTAATATTCTTCAGAGACGAAACAAATTTCGCACAACTTTGGTTAAAATATTTTAAACATAATAAAGTTCGATCGAACATAAATTTTATCTCGCTGCCACCTAGAAAACCTAAAATGGAATTGCAGATCTATAGGTTTTTAAGAAATTTCCTGAGAGAATTTTAACCTCAGCATTACTACTATTGACATCTATAACCTCGCCAATTGCAAGGTTTTCTAAAATAGAAGGGTCTAGTAAAGAATTATAACCAGTGAAAGTTGAAGGTGACATTATAAACAAATCGCCTTCATTAACACCTTCTCTACTACCGATTCCAAGTCTTATTTTTTGATTTGAATTTACACTGATTTGTGAATACGAATTAATTTTGATATCTTCAAATTCACAAGCATCGAAACTGGTCAGTTCCGATGCAAAAAAAACAGCCTGCTCTCTAATTTTATTTATATTGCTAACAGACAAGCTTTCGGATCTTAGATTATAAGCTGATTTTTCTACGCTCAGTGAAAAGATTCGGCTAATTAACGTTTTGCCAAGATCGAGATCTATCGCAGACATTGTTACCACTGCCCGACGCTTTTTTTGAAATTTATCTGCAGTCAGATTATTCACAAATCGCGAGTTACTTACACTGGACATCAGTCCCACGCTTGAAGATTTAATTCTCTTAAGAGACGCAGGTATTGAAAGAATATTGTTGCTATCTTTTAAATCGACTATTATTAAATAACGATTCTCACTAATATTTTCATTTCTTCTATTAAGGACCGAAAAATATTTTGTACTTGGTGTTTGAAATTTATTTTGAACGCCTGAGGCAATGTACCATTGAGGAGATGAAAGTAATTTTTGAGATATTTCTTTCTCTAAATTTTTCTTTATTTCTTCTTTAACATTTCCATCAAATTCGCCGGTAATTTTATCGTTAAATTGTATTCCGATTCTTTTTTTATAAATTCGATGGTGTTTTACGCATTTATTTTCTTCGTTACTTACCAAGTCGATTATTCTATTTATATTACTATTTTTTGACTGTTTTTTACGAAAATTTAAATTTCTTACTGCGGATATTCTAGACGTTGTTTCATAAAATGTTGATTCAAATAACTTGCCGGTGGAGTCGATATAACCTGACGACGCTAGAGAAAGTCCGGATTCAATAGTTTGATTAAGCAACTCTTTTTTTAACTCTTCAAGAAGCTCTTGACTACCGCCTTTCGTATCTTCGTCTGATGCTAGTGCTAGTCCTGAATAAAAATACATCGCCGAAGAAATCAAAACAAAAATAAGATAATAAAATTTTTCTAGGTTTGATTTTGAATTCATAATTTTTGCAGCCTTGCGAATTTAATCAATACTACTTAAATATAGCTTTTTTAAATTCTCTGCTACGTTGGATGTGAGCGACAAAGTGACTTCATACGTGCTATCTGAAATAGGCTTGATGCTCTCTATTTCGGCCCCGTATATTATTCCTTCTACTCTTGTCTGAATTATATCACTCTGAACGACCAAGTCCCCGACGGTTGTCGATGAGTCGATATATAAACCATATATTTGCTCTGACAGCGACCTGTACGCATCAATTTTTGAGGCGCGTATAGCGAGAACTCGCCTCTGACTTTCATTGCCTCCTTGTGCGTTAATATCGGCATAGCCTGTCGCAACTAGTTTCGCTCCTTCATTCTGCAGCTTATAAGCGAGCGCCTCGGCGAGGTCCTTATTAGTACTTGAGCATGCTGAAGCTACTGATACACAAATTGCAATTAAGAAAGCTCTCGCTATTAACATGTCAATCATCGAGTCATACCTACATAGGGTCACAATTATAAATTAAGACTATGAACTTGAGAAAAAATCCCATGAGTTCTCAGATCCAATTACTCTATCCCTCCAGTCGACACAGCACACTTAAACTTTACCCCTTGTATTACCTCATCCTGCTAATAATTGGCATATGAATTGCATTCATACAACCCATATAAGTGCTTATCCCTTACTTACACCGCATTGCTACTGTAACTCATTGATATTAGGCAAAATTATGGAATCGGTTTCATTGTCACCTTTACGACAGACGTTTAACGGCTTCAGTATGGCAAGCCTAGGAATGCCTTTTATCATTCTGCTAATAATGTCGATGCTTATCGTTCCTCTACCAACACTGCTCCTTGACCTTCTATTTACGGTAAATATTTTAACCGGCTTAATTATAATCATGGTTTCGGTCCATGTTTCTCGACCGCTTGAATTTTCTTCTTTCCCATCAATTTTGCTACTAGCAACAATGTTGCGACTGAGTCTTAACGTTGCTTCGACACGCGTGGTGCTTGTGAACGGGCATCAAGGTCCCGAAGCGGCGGGAGATGTTATCGCAGCTTTTGGAGAGTTTGTTATCGGGGGCGATTATGTTGTCGGCTTCATTATCTTCATGATTTTAATGATAATTAATTTTATTGTGGTCACGAAAGGCGCGGGGAGGGTATCAGAAGTTATAGCAAGATTTACGCTAGACGCACTTCCGGGAAAGCAAATGGCCATTGACGCCGATTTAAATGCTGGAGTTATTGATCAGGCTAGCGCCAAACTACGACGCGAAGAGCTCTCTCAGGAATCTGACTTCTTTGGATCAATGGATGGCGCATCAAAGTTTGTTCGCGGAGATGCTATTGCAGGAATCCTGATACTAATAATCAATATCATCGGAGGCCTCGCTATCGGAGTTGGGCAACACGGATTAACCTTCGCTCAAGCTGGGGAAATATATGTACTACTCACAATCGGCGACGGACTAGTAGCACAAATACCATCCCTATTACTTTCACTGTCGACAGCAATAATCGTCACCAGAGTCACCACTTCCGAATCTATGGGAACACAAGCGAGCGCACAATTAGGGAGCCCTGCTGCGTTAACTATAGCAGCAGGTATACTAATAATACTTGGATGTATCCCTGGGATGCCTCACTTTATTTTTATTAGTATGGGAAGCGCGCTAGCCGCAATCGCATACTATTTAAATAAAAATCAACAAAATCTGATAAATGGAAGTGATTTATCAGACGTCGAACAGGAACCTGAACAAGAGACTAGTGATGCAGATGATTTAGACTGGTCTCACATCGAACAAGTGGATCAAGTAGGACTGGAAATAGGGTATGGATTGATTCCTTTAGTAAATCCAAATGGCGGCGGAACATTACTAGCTAGGATAAGAGGCATACGGAAAAAATTGTCGTCCGAACTAGGGTTTCTTATACAACCTATTCGGATTAGAGATAATCTAGAGTTAACTCCAAATGGATATAATATCGTGATTAATGGCGCTGTGAGGGGCGCTGGCGAAGTGATGATTGGCAAAGAACTAGCAATCAATCCAGGCGGCATTTCGATGCCTTTAGAGGGCTCCAAAACAAAAGAACCTGCTTTTGGACTAGATGCATATTGGATAGACAGGTCACAAAGTGATTTTGCAAAAACTTCTGGGTATACAGTTGTCGATCCGGCTACAGCGATCGCAACACACATGAATTCAATTCTTAAAAATAATGCTGATGAGCTCTTGGGGCATGACGAGACGCAACAATTACTTGACCTAATTGCAGAAAAATCACCCAAGCTTGTCGAGGATTTGGTTCCAAATAAATTGTCTGTCTCCACAATAATGCAAGTATTAAAAAATCTACTACAAGAGGGAATCACCCTCCGTGACTATAGATCAATCATTGATAATTTGCTTGCAGAAAGCATGAGAACAAAGGATCCGAGCGAGCTAACGGCTTTAATCCGACCGCACCTTGGTAGAATGATTGTACAAGACATCGTCAACGTCAATGAAGAACTGCCAATAATTACGTTAGAGCAGTCCCTAGAGCAACTACTTAATAACTCTATACCTGACAACTCTACATCGAAAGACGTTCTCTTAGAACCAAAATTAATTGAGTCTCTCACAGACTCAATTATGAGAGAAAAATTAACGGCTGAAGAAAGCGGATTTCCTGCAGTTTTAGTTGTTTCCCCAAAAATACGCGCGTGGTTATCAAAAATACTTAGACAGAGAGTAGGTAACTTATCTGTCCTTGCCTACACCGAGGTCCCAGAGGATCAAGAGATTCGAGTAATAGGCAGAGTAGAAATCACTTTACATAATCAGGAGGAAGCAGCATGAAAATCGAAGTAATTTGGGCGCGGAATCAGAGCGCTGGAATGGCTGCAGCAGTAAAAAGTTTTGGTGACAAAGCTGTATTATTTTCTTGTCAAGAAATAGGGAATAAATCACGCTTACTAGTAGGAGTGGATACAAAGGATGTACGCGAAACGAGCAAGATTTTGTCGCCAAACTCAAGCATAAGGACAGTTCAAACCCAGCGTCAGCCTGAAGATTATTTACAGATATCTAATTTAATTAAAGAAGAGCTCGCTATTTTTAGAAAAGACTTAAGCAAGCCTAAAATTCAAACCAATAGCGATGTAGCCAAAGTAACAGTTAATATCGAAACACAAGGTGCATCGAGAAACCTGTCTAATTTTTTGACTAAATCACTTCCAGAGGCAGCTATTGTTGAAGATGTATATTTAGCAATAAAAAGCAAATTGCTTGATGCACTTCCCAATTCAACAGATATCGATAGACGCGTTAAAACTCACGTTCTCTGCGGCGGATACGGATCAGGAAAATCGACAATGGCGATAAAAATATCGCTTAAACTTTTGACTCTATGTGAAACACCACCAGTGCTCGTTAATTACAAACAGACAAAAAATAGCTCCAAAGGAGCACTACAAGAAATATCAAAAAATCTCGGACTTCCAATTTTTGAAGTAGACGATATAGAAACTCTAAAAATGATCGAGGATCATCTTACGAATGATGGCATGTTAATAGTAGATACAAATACAAGGAAAATTAAGGAAGATTTGACCGAAATTAAAACACGACTGGCCTCGGTCAATTTCCACTTAGTTAGCGCCAGCGATACCTATGCTGCCGCACAAAAATATCTGATAAATGCTACTAATTGGAATAGTATAATGCTTTCAAGGCTTGATCTAGAGTATTGCCATTGGCCACTGATTGAAACATTAATCGAGTCTCGAATACCCATTTCTCTTGGCTCAATCAGCCCTGATCTTAATTCGGGCTTAGTAACCATAGATAAAGAGATTTTGGCTAACCAACTCTATAATCTGCTAGTAAATAGCCCAATTCCGAGCCAAAATGAGCATAGCGCAGATTCGAGGGCACTTATGAGTATGGAAGATCATAAGCTTCCTGAGAGTAACTCAGTTTCAATATAGAAATTTGGACGATATCGTATTTAAGCTGCACATTATCGCAGTAAATTAGGGGGATTTATTGAATACTCGAGTAATCGGAATCGCAAGCGGAAAGGGAGGGGTCGGAAAAACGACGTTTACCGTCAATCTAGCTTTGCAGCTTGCGTCTATAGGTAAGAAAATTTTGCTCTTTGACGCAGATTTAGGCATGGCGAATCTACATATTGCGTTTAATAAAAATTTTAAATACGATCTTTCTCATGTTATCGAGGGAAGCGCGACGCTTTCTGAAACGATAGTCTCTGCTTATGAAAATATTGACCTTATACCTGGCGGAAGCGGCGTAGAAAAAATTGCAGATTTAGATTCGGTTGAATGCGCCTCGATCATTCAAGCTTTTTCATCTATTGGTGATAAATATGACTATCTGATAGTTGACATGTCTGCCGGTATTAGCCAGCAAGTTCTTTCATTCATGTCTTCAGTACAATTAAGAATTATTATAGGCACTGAAGACCTATCGTCAATTTCTGATGCTTATGCGATTATCAAAGTACTATCGAAACAGCATCAGGTTAATGACGTAGTATACCTCCCAAATCGGACATCTAGTCCTGCTGCTGGAAAAAAACTGTATGAAAGCCTAAATTACGTCTGTAATAAATTCCTAAGTCATAACGTTGAATATATAGGGTCCCTTTCTGAAGACCCATTATTCTCAAAGGCTTGGGAGTCTTCGGAATTCGAAATATCATCGCTTCCCTTAGCTAGCGCGAGTACTGAGATGAACAAGATAGCAAAAGCCATTGATTTGCATCCATCGTTTACGGATGCAGGGAAAAGAAATGGTCTACAATTTTTCCTTGACGGGTTCATAAAATAGGGGATTCACGGTGGAGCTAGGAGATACAGAGTATAAGTTGGTTCAGGATATTGGGGCCGCGTCGGTGGACGTGTCCCATAAATTTGGTTTGGTCAAAAAAATCGCGCTCTACCTGAAAGCTCGTGTACCTGATTTCATCGAAGTCGAAGATATGATTCAAATCGGGATGTTAGGTTTATTGGAAGCAAGTCAGAGTTTTGATCCCTCTATCGGCGTCTCTTTTGATGAGTATGCAAAAAGGAGAATCAAAGGCTCAATTTTAGATGAAGTGCGAAAAGCCAGTAGCATGTCTCGCTTAGCTGTTAAGAATAATAGAGAGTACTCAAGCGCAAAGATGTCACTGACTAATTCTCTTGGTAGAGAACCAAGAAATGAAGAAGTAGCGGAGTTTCTTGGATTAACTATTTCGGAGTTAGAACGAAAGCGCTCGCACGCGAATCAATTTAATTTAGTACAGATTGATGATGAATCCGTAGAGACAGAAAGTGGATTTGAAGATCAAGCGGCGAACCCATTGCTTAGCTTGGAGGAATCTGAGTTATCTGATCGACTTACGAATGAAATATCAAAACTTGACGATAGATCTAAGCTAATTATTTCTCTTTACTACGTCGAAGAACTAAACATGAAAGAAATTGGGGCAGTAATCGGTGTAAACGAGTCGAGGGTGAGTCAACTGCTAAGCGGCACCGCGGCTAAACTTAGGGAAAGTTTAATTGCGTAATCACTCACCTAATTTGAATTTTTATCTCGATCAAAGTAGATATATCCATCATCCACCATTTCATCAATCATATCATTATCAAATCCTTCAGTATTTTCAGTGGCCTCAGTCTCTTGTAACGAGCTTATGGCGTCGTAATATTTATTTTTTTCAAGCGTAACAAGAGCGTTTAAAACGCCCTCAAAACCCTGTAGCCTTTGAGTGGCTTGAATCACACGTCTTAGTTCAAGTGATATAGAATTATTTGTCTCAGCTAGCGCAGAAAACTTTTCAACAAAATCTTCAAATTCTCCGCCCAGAACATCGATTTGTTCGTCCACATCTGATTTTTGAGCTTCGTAACGTATTCGAACTTGTTCCATAGCGATATCCAGAGATCCCTTGAATCCAAGAATCTCCCCTTCTAGCTGAGCATTCGAGTCATTTGCTAGCTCAACATCTTCACGTAGCCTTGCTAATTGTCGGTCTAGAGACGAGAATGAGTCTATTCGTTCCGCCATTTTTCCTGAAAGATCATCGAATGTTGAGTTTGACGACCAATTGAAAAAAGAAAGTGCTGTTGCCGCGAGCAGAAGTGCTGCAAGAGCACTACCACCAGTTACAAGCAGCTTATTGATGGCCATAATTTCTTTCTGGCTACGATCAAACCTTCGAGTAACCCCGACGCTCATACTTTCAAAATTCTGATCAAGAGATTGCATTCGCTGATTTAAGAGAACGATAGGATCAATTACTTCTTCTTCAATCCCTTCGGTAGAGTCGCTGTCAGTCTCAACGTCCTCCTCATCTACACCTATCTCAGCTTCATTACTCGTATCAGCGAGGCTTGGGTCCACTTCATCTATTTCATCGTTGGCATTATTTATGCCATTATCGGTTGGATCAGCCATTGCCACCTCTTTATTAAGACCATTTATTAACCAATCGACATTACACCCAATTTAATTAATCCACCTGCCAATTCTGAGTAGGCTTAACCTAACCTTCGTTTATTAGTCGACCGTTCTTATCAAATAACATCGATGCGGGCAGATCAACTTCCGGCTTACTCGGTCTAGATCCGCTTCTTTTTAACTCATTAAGTGCATAAATATATGCTATTACTTCTGCAACAGAGCGGTAAAGTGGTGCTGGTACTTCTTGCTTTATATCCGTTGTATAAAACAAGGCGCGAGCAAGCAGCGGAGCCTCAAATATTGGCACAGTATGATCTGCGGCTTTTTCTTTTATTGCAGCAGCAACGAAATCGACACCTTTTGCAAGCACTATCGGAGCTTTATTACCACCAGGCTCGTAAGAGAGTGCGACAGAAAAGTGATCTGGGTTAGTGACGATGACATCCGCATCAGCAATTGTAAGCATCATTTGGTTCATCGCTACCTGTCGTTGTCTCTCCCTAATTTTAGCCTTTACTTCTGGCCGTCCTTCTGATTCTTTATATTCATCTTTTACTTCTTTCAGAGTCATTTTTAATTTGTTATTGAAGCTATAAATTTGGTATGGAAGATCAATAGCGGCAATGACTAATAAAGTAAATGTCGTCAGCAAGACACCGAAAATTAAAATGCCCAGCCCATTCTCGATTGCTACTTTTTCCGGTAGTAGATTTAAAAAGAAAATACTCTCGTACATTGTATAAAGGAGCGCAAAAATCGACGTAGCTATTAAAAATAATTTTGCGAAGCTTTTTGTCAGCTCAACTAGACCTTTTAATCCAAACATACGGCCGAGCCCTGTTAAAGGGTTCATTTTTGAGGCTTTTGGCAAAAATGCTTTTACTGAGAAACCAATACCGCCTGTGAAAAACGCAGTTGCAATAGCAAGCAGGATAGTCAACGCTAATAGAGGCGAAATCGAAATTAATGAGCCTATAAATAAAGTCGACACCATACCAACTATCGATGAGCTATCGTCAATTATCGAATTGTCAAACGTAAAAGCTTGGGTGAATATTCCGACAAACCGCTCTTCGGCATTGCTTCCGAACAAGTACATAACCAGCGCAACAGAAATTAAAAGAACAGCGATCGAGGTGTCTTGTGATCGAAGAAATTGGCCGTCCTCCTTCGCTTTTTCACGCCTTCTTGCCGTCGGCTCCTCCGTTTTGTCGGTTTGATCGGACTCTTCTGCCATTCTATATTCCTATCATCAAGGTTATTTTATCAAATGACTCTATCCAAAAATCTTGTATTAGTCTTAGGACTCCCGGAAGTGCGACTATAAGAAGAATGCTTCCTATCAGAAGAATGGCTGGAAATCCAACTGCAATAATATTTAGAGATGGCGCCGATCTGGTGATAATACCTAATCCAATATTGACAAGTAAAAGAGAGATCATCATAGGCAACGCGAGTAAAAGCCCACCGGAGAAAACCAGTGGCGTTAATTCTAGTAATGAGTCTAGTAATGGCAATATGAGTAATGGTTGACCTATAGGCAGTTCTTCAAAACTTTGAAATATGAGGTCGATAATTATCAGATGTCCGTCAATTAGTAAGAAGATTAATGTTGAGAGAATAATAAGAAATTGTGATATGACTGGCACATTTCCCAAATTTGGATCAAACATATTCGCCATGCCAAGACCCATTGCATTTGAAATTGCTTGCCCTCCTACCGTGATTGCTGCGCTCACTAACTGCAGGCTAAAGCCGAGAATTACACCTATAGCGATTTCTTGTAATATATACAAAAATCCAACGCTCGTGAGCGGATCTATCGAAACGCCTTCTAAGAAACTGAAATACAGGAAAGTGAACACAGCAGATATTGCAATTCTGAATCTTATATTGATTGATTCTATGGAGTAGAAAGGAGACGCAAGTAGAAAGGCAGACAGTCGACTAAATGGAAAAAGAAATTGATAAAAAATATCAATCATTTCGGCCATCAAAAGTGTGGTCATTGTAGGTACATTGGTAAATTTAAAAGAAGAGTTTGAAAATAATCTACTAGTGTAAGAATCTGCCAGCCACCAACAAGAAATAATACCAATACCAGCGTGATTAACTTCGGTATAAAACTAAGTGTCATCTCTTGAATGGATGTCGCAGCTTGAAAAATACCGATTACAATTCCTACTACGAGTGTTCCTCCTAATAACGGCCCGGCAATCAGCATTGTTACCCAAAGCGCATCACGTCCGATAGTAATGACATCTGCAATATTCATTTATATCCTGAAACTTCCAGCTAAGGATTGCATAATTAGAATCCACCCATCAGCTAAAACAAAGAGCATTAGCTTAAAAGGCATTGAAATCATCATAGGAGAAAGCATCATCATTCCCATCGCCATGAGTACGCTTGCTACTACCAGATCTATTATTACAAAAGGGATATAGATAAGAAAACCAATTGTAAATGCAGTCTTGAGCTCAGAAGTCATAAATGACGGCAAAAGTATGCTAAGTGGTATTTCTTCATTTTCGCTAAATTCCATCCCCGCTATTTCGCTGAAAACAGCTATATCATCTTCACGTGTCTGAGATAACATAAATTCGCGTAGCGGAGCTTGAGCAACCTCTACGGCTTGTTCGGCCCCGATTTCAGCATCAAGATACGGTGTAATAGAATCGTTATAGATTTCATTAAATATCGGTGACATTACAAAAAACGTTAAGAACAATGAGATTCCAACCAAAACCGTATTTGGTGGTGTCTGCGCCGTCCCAATCGCTTGTCGTAATAAGGACATTACGATAATGATTCTTACAAACGAAGTCATCATTATAAGTATTGACGGAAGGAGCGTCAGCACCGTCATGAGTATCAATATTTGAAGCGTCAAACTATATTCTGTGCCAGCAGAAGTATCAGTTACGCTCAGAGCAGGCAAACCAACTTGAGCACTGAGTGGCGACACTATCAATAACAGAAAAATTATTGATAATCGGATTTTTGGCAATAGTTGCCGTAGAAGGATTACTGCTTTGTTTTTACTTTCATTGTAAATCGAGGACATCATATCACTCTTGTTTTTAAAGAGACTCTTCTTCAGATGAATTTTTATGTGTCCAAATTGGAACAATGTTATCAGCCGAAAACGCGATAAGAGATACATAAGAATCTGCTTCAACAAGAATTAATTGCGCTTTAAGACCTACTCTTCTTTGCGAAGTAACTTTTAGTCGGTTATTTCCTGCATCTGGAAGCATTCCTCGATATTTTTTTAAAACTATAAAAAAGACCGCCAGAGCAATTGCTACAGCAAGCAAAGGAATTACTATATTCGTTAGGGAATTAACTTCCATTTAGTACTCGTATATTGTCACTTTGACCAACGCTATTGCTTGTTATCACAATTTTTATCTAAGGCGAGCATAAAACTTCTAACCGTTGCCCCCTCTTGGCACTATTTCAGTCAATTTTATTCCATAGTTTTCTTTTATGAGCACGATTTCTCCTTTTGCGATCAGTGTACCGTTGACTCGAAGGTTTAAAGGCTCACCGGCTAAAGAATCGAGGGCAATAACGGAACCTTGGTTCAGCGCCATCATTTCTCCAATTTTCAATTTTGTTGTACCGAGCTCTACAGACACAGTAACTGGTATGTTATCAAGTACGGCGGAATCGACATTGCCATCTCTTGAGTTATGCTCTCTGGCACTGTTATCGGCCGTATTTACGAGTGCTCCACCTAATTCTTGGCTTTGAGATTCAGTTTCTGCTCCGAAATCGTTTGTATCTTGTGTATCCATAATAATTCCCAAGTATTTTCTTTGCTTATTTATCAGAAGGAGCTGTAACTCTCACAGCTACGCTTTCTCCAAGTTGACCCGGCATACCATATACAATCGATACACCATCTACAGTAATTGCAAGTACTTCGCCTGTCACTATCCTGAGTTCATCTCCGACACTTAGCGATGCTATTTCGCCGACGGTAGAATGTAACTTTCCAAATTCAACTTCTAACTCAATGTCAACATCCATACAGCCTTGGCGTAACTCTCGAGTCCAATCCTTATTTATAGAGGACAGCTGAACGAAGTCTAGTAATTGTTTTGCGTACCTATCAACTTGACTTCGAATTGATGTTATCGGATATGCTATCGCAATCTGTCCCTCTATACCCTCTGCCGTACTTACATCAAAACGAGTAACAACAAGAGACTCGTCATATTTAAACCCGCGTAGTTTATTTGGATCAAGTTCCGACTGTACCTTTTCAAATTTTGCTTGAGCAAGCGGCGCCCATCCTTCACTTAGCGAGCTAGATATCAGAGTGGCCATTATTCCAAGTATTGCATCCTCAGTACTCGCAAAATTTCTATCCGTAGAAAATCCTATGGTACTGGAGCCAGCTCCTCCAAAGAACCTGTCGAGAGAATTAAACACAAGCGGTGAACTAATCGTTACTAACGCATTGCGTTCCATTGGTTGTAGGCTTAACGTCATAATTGCGCTCTGTGGAACAATATTCCTTATATGTTCAGAATAAATCTCAACTTCAGTTCGAAGATTAGCAATTTTTGTATAAGTATTTAAAACGCTCGCGAGTCCTTCTTGAAGTTTCTCGGAAAATTTACTGTTAATTTCTTTTAGTACTTGCTCATCTATCTCTAAATTTTCAGTTTTACCAATCAGATCATGTTTTACTACCAGAGCCGGATTCCCGTTCACTATCTTAGTCAAATGATCATTATTCAAAGTTCCCTGTAGGGCTTGAAATTCTTCGTCGGAAATTTTGGACGTTTCTTCAGTCATATATTTCTCTCTTTCTAATTGACAGAAAATTCGGTGAATAAAATAGAATCTATACCGGCAAAAATGTCTTTCCCAGAAAAAAACTCATTTGCAGTGATCGACAATTCGTTTTCGATAGTGACCCTAAAATCACGTGATATGAAGTCATCTTCTGACACTTCAGATAATTTCCTCCGTAGTTGGATATTGAGTTCAGCCTCTTGCTCGATTATTGCGTCTACCATACTACTTCCGTAAAAAGTGAATAATGCGAGCCTCACTCGCATTTCGTAATCAGTTTCTGCGAGAACTGTTATTATATTTTCTTCTAGCTCGTAAAAAATTAAGTCGCCTATTTCTGGTTCAGATTTCGAGTTAAAGAATTCTGAGCTCTTACTTTGAATTACTGATGATTCTATTGCTTCTGACTTTTCTGGTGAATTTGATGCGTCTGATTCGCCTGATTCGCCTGATTCGCCTGATGCAACTGATTCGCCTGATGTCTCTATAATCGTATTTTGAGTTAGATAAAAATACGCGCCGCCAGCCAACAGACATAATCCTATTGTTGATAGCGCAAATAGCAGCCAAACGCGTTTCTTATTTTTAACGGCTGGCATGCTTTCTATAGCATCGTTTTTGTTTGCCATTTTCTGCTTAACTCTTAGGCATACGTATCGATCATACTTACTTGGCGTCTTGAGTTTGTACCGTCAGTAACGGTGGTTTTATCTGCGATCTCATTTTCATCTGTTCCGGTATTGTTCAAATTTTTATCCTGATTTTTACTGTAACCACTGCGATCATGGAAACCGGTATTCTGGTCTTGAATACCACTTACTTGTAATGAGAATTGTCCTTTAGCTTCAGAGGCCAACTGATCTCTGAGTGCTGTTGCATTTACTTGCATCAACTTTACCACTTCGCTATTTTCAGACCGCAAGGTAACGTGAACATCTGAGCCGCGGCTAAATAAAAGATCTACCTCGACTTCTCCGAGTGATTCTGGCGTGAGCAGCATCTTTACTGAGACATTTTTACCAGAAAACGAATTTATAATTTGCTGCTTTATTAGGCTATTAATTTTTTCCTTAACACTATTAATGTCAATATGCGATTCCGCAATTGGAATTGATTCTGAAGACTTACCACTTTGAGTCGAAATGCGTAACTCGAGCTCTTGACCAATGGAGTCTAGTTGTGTGTTCTCTGTTTTTGGGAGTGTGAGTTCTAAATTCTGGCCACCTTTCAACCCCAACACCTTCAACAGACTGTCTTTCTGCAATAACGTTGGATTGTCGTTAGATGACTTGCTAATGGCTTCACGCGCCTTACCGATACCTAGGGTATCTAAAGAGCCTTTGCTAGACTTCAACTGTCCCTCGACGTCAGATACGTTAGCTGACCTTGCAATTAAGACCGATCTTTTCCCACCTAGCGTTAATTGGTCTAGTGTGAACTTTTTCGATTGTATAAGTGGCAATATAATGCCACTTTCTTTCCCTTCCGCGCTGTCTATGTTGTCTTTATCGGTTAATGAAACACCTATATTTTTGTTGAGTTTGGCCTCTTCTTCATTTTCTGAAGTTTCCAGTTCGCTTGTGCTCTTTGACTCTTCCGCGGCGTCAGTATCAGATTCGTTATCAGTACTTTGTTCTGTGGGATTATTGCTAACTCGCGCCATAGTAGCCTCAAAGCTACTATCATCATTTGCATCGCTCACATCAGTCGTATCATTCTGATCCCGGCTTTGCGGCGATCGTTCGACATCTCGGATAATGTTTTGCAATTCAAAATGGTTATTGATCATATTGTCGATACCGTGTTTCTATTTCAGTTGGAAGATTTTTCTGGCTTTTGGCCTCTAGTATATTTTAAGCAATTAGCATGCCAATTTTCCATCACGTTTCTTCTGCGTTATGAATTTTGTCAAATATGCGTCTTCGTCCTGCTTTTGATGATATTTAATTTCTCGCGTATTTATATCGTATGCTTGAGCTTCTGCAAGCTTCTTATATTTTGTACTTTCAAGGTGAACGTTAAGGATGCTACTCCTTAACAAATTGATTTTTGTATCAAGTTCAGAAATTGCGTGACCTAACTTTTTTTTCGCCTCATCTAATTGTGCGATAAACGCTATAGTGTTACTCCTTTTTTCTAGCACGCTTTGTTTTTTAAGATTCTGATCTAAGTCATGATTATATTCTTTAATATAACTATCAATACTTTTTATTTTTGAATCGAGTGTTCGTCTTCGACTTTGAATTTTGTTAAGTTCAATTTCAAATAATTTTTTCTTTTGATCAATTTTTTTTAACATTACTTCAAAAATTTTCGCTTTCATCTTCATTCCTACAATATCTTTTCGAGCAGTTGAGAAGTTTCCTCAACTGAAAATATTTCATCTATTCCTTGCGTCAAGAATTCATCTATTTCAAGCTTCCGCTCTATCGCAAGGTCAATTTCTGAGTTCGAGCCAGATTCATAGGCCCCGATTTGGATAATATCTTCGTTCTGGTAATACAAAGCCCAGAGTCGTCGAATATATCGAGCAGTTTCTATTTGGCCCTTAGGTACGATCTTATCTGCCACACGAGAAATTGATCCCTCTAGATCGATAGCTGGATAATGCGCTGAATCCGCCAGCTTTCGAGAAAGCATTATTTGTCCGTCAAGAGTTGCCCGTGAAATATCAACAATTGGGTCTGCACGATCGTCGTTTTCAGCAAGCACTGTATAGAATGCTGATATAGAACCCTCCGAACCTCCTCCCATACCTACTCGCTCTATGAGACTCGGCAGTAACGCAAATACCGATGGTGGATACCCTTTCGTAGTTGGTGGCTCACCTACAGCCAGGCCGATTTCACGTTGCGCATGAGCTACTCGCGTGAGGCTATCGACAAGAAGAAGAACATGTTTTCCTTGCATGCGATATTGCTCAGCGATAGTGTGGGCGAGCTTAGCTGCTTTTATTCTCCTTACGGCAGAAGAACTCACGGATTCTGCAACGATTACAGCTCTTTGTAGGCCATTTACACCTAAAGTTTCAGTTACAAATTCTTTGACCTCTCGACTACGCTCGCCGATCAAAGCGATTACAACAATATCGGCAGACGTATTTTTAGTTAGCATCGCTAAAAGAACACTCTTTCCAACACCTGAACCCGCTATGAGCCCCATTCGCTGACCTTTACCGAACGTGAAACACGAGTTAATTGCTTTGACACCTGTGTCCAAAACCTCTGTTATATTTCGTCTCTCAAGCGCACCAACTCGTCTACCTTCTAAACTTACTGATTCTGTATATTTTAGAGGTTCCCCATCATCAATTGGTTGACCTAATCCATCGATCACGCGCCCCCTTAGCTCCCAACTAAACCCCCCCAGTGGAGTGGTGGATTTAATAGTTACTCCCGCCCCCGGAGAGACGCCTTCAATATTTTCAAAGGGCATTAAAAAGATTAGCTCTCCGTCAAACCCAATCACCTCAGCATCGACCGGCCCATTTTCACCACTTGATTCAATTACGCACTGAGCACCTATGGGCGCAGAAAGTCCGACAGCTTCGACAGTAAGCCCTATGACTCGTTTTACACGACCAGTGCTTGTTTGGACCGGTTTTGTAAAGTTGACATCTAAGGCATCACGATATTTTGAAAAATCGTATTCACCTGTCAGGTCGGACTCATCCATTGCTTAATACCTTATTAACAATATCCGCTAATCGCTCCTCAGAGAGATCATTTATTGTTTTGTCGTTCATTCTCCCGTAAGCGCTTCCTTGAGATAATTTTTGATCGAGTATAAATTGAACTAGTGGAAATTCTTGTCTCATCTCTTCAGTTAGCTCATCATAATCTTTTTCACCTAAAGCTAATTTAACTGGATCATTGGACAGTGACCCGAGAGAATTGATCACGTCTTCTACAATTTTTTCAACACCTTTCCGAGATTCGACAAGCTCAGCTTTTAATACGGCCTCAACGATTCGAATAGTCAGAGATTTAAGGGGTGAATAAAATTCCGATAAATCACAGTGCCCCTCATTTAAATTGTGTAAGAGTCTATTTACGTTTTCAATTTTTTTACTTAAGTTATTTTCTGCAGACTTTTCTCCCTCAATAAAGCCTTTTTCATACTCTGCGATCAGTCTCTCAGATTCAGAAGAATCAATAAGATCTTGTCCGACTACTTTTTCCTTTTCTGATGAATCACTATCATTGGCATCAGATGTTTTTCTTTCTTTACTCTGCGCTGATGTTTCAAATTCGGGTTGGTGTGAACCAGGATTCCAAGCCATAAATTCTGACGTATCAATAATATTTTTTGTGAAAGTCTTATCTTCAAAAAAATTAGTTTTACCTGGCTTATTGGTAATTAATTTATTTAATATTTTTTTCCCACTAGACGAAGTCATTGCCTGCTCCAGGAAGCATAATTTCGCCTTCCTCAGATAGTTTACGTGCAATACTCGCTATTGCTTTTTGAGCTTCATCTACTTCGGTGATTCTTAGTGGCCCTGTGTTTTCAAGATCGTCGACAAGTATCTCTCGAGCCCTTTCTGACATGTTTTCCAAAAATTTTTCTTTGAGAGTTTCGTCGGCACCTTTTAGAGCCGGAATTAATTGGTCATTTTCTAGATCTCGGAGCAAAATCTGCATACTTTTTGCGTCTAATCCAATCAGGTTGCTAAATGTAAACATATTTTCTTCAAGAGCAGATGCGAGTTCGATATCAGAATCAGTCACTGATTTTAATACGCCGGATTGAATTTCTGCTCCGGAAAAATTAAGTATCATGGCCGCTGTTTTAACGCCTCCAAGCGATTTAAATCGTACTCCCTTTTGCTTTAAGAATTGGGATTTCAGGAGTTCATCTAATCTAGCTAGTGCAGTAGGATCGACCCGTTCAAGTGTTGCGATACGCGATATTACTTCTGCACGGATATCGACTGGCAACAAATCCAAGAGCTCTCCTGCTACGTCGTGGTCAAGTACAGACAAAACGATTGCAAAAACCTGTGGATGTTCATTTTGAATAGATTCATAAATTGACCTTGCATCCATCCATTTCAGCATCGAGAGACCTTTTGCTGCATCCGGCCTTATTTTTTCTAAAATGTTTTCAGCGCTTTCTTCGCCCAACGCCCCTTTGAGGACTTTTGAAATATATTCAGATGATCCTGCGCCCAAATTTACAAGGCCAGAATTTTTATCCAAAAATTCATTCAATACTAGATGTAGAATAGCCTCTGAGGATTGCTGTACGTTAAGCATCGCCTTTCCTAATATAGTTATATCTTTTGGTTCAAGAAGCTGTATTACACCCGACGCATAGGTTTCACCGAGAAGCATCATCACTATGGCTGCTTTATCGACCTTCGATAAATTTACAAACTCACGCCTTGCTTGGTCTTGGTCGCCTGGGCTCTTTTTTTCAACAGTTTTTTTCGGCGTCTCTTTCGATTTTTTATCTTTTTTTGCCATAATTTATACGCCTTAGCTATTAAGCAGTCCTTTGATAGCACCGGCCACTTTCCCAGGGTTTGAGCTGGCTAGGTGTTTTATTTGCTCTAACTTTGCGTCATAACCATTGCCTGCGCTAGCTAGCCCATATTTGGAATCCATTTCTCTTTGGAGTTTTTCTTTATTTCTAGCCATCATTGACGTTAGAACAGGTCGTATTACGAAGATTACGGTGATTGCAAAGGCGATCACGGCCGACGCTATTTGTATCAGCAAAATAATTGACGATTCTTCATACCACGGAGTTTCAATTTCCTCTGTTACGATTTCTGTCATAAACGGTGAACTTATGACTAATACTTGGTCACCGCGGGCTTCGTCGAATCCAACGGAATTTTTAACGAGTTCCGTAAGTTGTTCGATATCTATCTGCGGAGTGGGCGCAATATTCGTTTGTTCTATTGCTTCGCTCTCTTCCACGTCGTCGGGTGAGTTTTCCTCAACATCTGTTATAGGTTGGCTTACCCGGCGATTCAGGATTGCTTCATTGATCACTACTGCAATGGACAGTCTGGTTATTGTACCAACGGCATCTCTGGAGTACTTTATGGACCGATCTAACTCGTAATTTCGCGTAGTCCGCGTACTTGATGGCTCGTTCGATACTGTTTCTGGCCCTGTAGCGTTTGTTTGATTGTCGCCATCCGTGCCATCTAACACGGTGTCGTTTGGCACTATATTAGATTGCGAACCGGGTATTCCTCCAGCGGCGAGAGAGCCTCGATCGCGGTCTACTGCGAGCACTTCTGACCTCGATATTGGACCCCTTCCCGTTTCATCAAAGACTTCAGACGTTGTTTCCAGTTGAGAAAAGTCGATTGAGGCATCGACATCAGAATTCACGTTTTGGATTCCAACAATTGGCGCGAGTAACTGTTCGATTCGCGCCTTGTAGTCATTTTCAATTGAGCGCTTATAGGTGCTCTGTTCGTCGGCCATGCGAAGGCCAGCGTTCATCTCCATTGTCAACAAGTTACCTTGCTGATCCACTACAGACACATCTTCGACCGCTAAATAGGGAACGCTTGAGGCAACTAGATTGGTAATTGACTGTACATGTCCCTGCGTAATTACGCGGCCAGGATAACCAATTACTACAACAGAGGCTTTGGCCGGCTCTCTGTTACGCACATATGAACTTTGTCGCGGCGCTGCTAAGTGAACTCGCGCATTCTTTATTGAAGATATTTGTACAATACTTTTAGCTATTTCACCTTCTATTGCTGCGCGATACCGCGCCTCTTCCATAAATTGGCTAGTCGTCAAAGAAGACTGTTCATCTAATAGTGTCATCGATTGGGAAGAGCCTGGATCAGAGAAGCCAGAGTTTGCAAGGAGCATGCGCGCTTCATAGTACTGCCCTGCAGGGACCATCAGATCGCCTGTCCGGCTGTCTAGGTTAACGGGGAAGGAAGAGCTCGCCAATACGTCGTATGCCTGACTCTTTTCAGTTTCTGGCATTTCTGGGTATAAGGGGCGATAGTCGGCTGTGTTTATCCAATTGTAGAGCAACACCAACGCAAACAGTGTCACTATTACAATGACCCCCGGCAGAGATTTTTGGATTAATGACCCGATTTGCACGCCTGGCTGCGCTACGGGATAGTTTGCGTTATTCGAGGGATAAGAATTGCCTAGCCTGGGCTCTCCTGTGCTCATGCCTGAGCTTGAAAAACTGGTTCCAGGCAAAGCTTGTTGTATTTCAGCCACGTTCATACTCCTAAAGTTATTCTAATTTCTGCGGCCTTATACAGGCATATTCATTATTTGTTCGTACGCTTGCAGTACTTTATTTCGAACCTGTAGTGTCGCTTCAAACGCAAGTGACGATTTTTGCATTTCAAGTATCACCTCTGTTAACGGCACGTCTTCACC